>Ga0209694_1000275_pt1 | contig 95057 bp, 93 predicted proteins | sample GluameincwithD2O_FD_187499 | JGI IMG/M metagenome (GOLD analysis project Ga0209694, IMG submission 187499) | Mouse cecum microbial communities from Vienna, Austria - Glucosamine amended microcosms incubated with D2O (SPAdes) (version 2) | ecosystem: Host-associated > Mammals > Digestive system >... | reverse complement strand
GTCCACAGGTTCAGTGACCAGATATAATCGGGAAATATCATCAAGTCCAGTCATGTAAAATCCCTCCGTGGCGGTATTGTCCCGCTACGGAGGGATTTGTCATAGATGGGTAATTAACGTCGCTTACGTAAAAGTGTTGTCGTTTAGATAAACGATTCACCATCACATATAGAATTGTCTATCCAGAGAGGAGGGTATTCCTATGTATAGAACTGCCATGCAGGAACTGAAAACGTGGAAAAATCAGAGTCACAAGCCTTTGGTGATTCTGGGTCCCCGGCACTGCGGAAAATCCTGGCTGATGGACGAGTTTGGCCGCCATAATTATAAGAATGTCATTCACCTGCAACTGGAGAAAACCCCGGAATATCAGTCGATGTTTGAATCCGTTACAGATCCACAGAGGATATTTCATTTGATTGAAATCCAGGCCGGGAGGAAAATCCAGCCAGAATCCACGCTTGTGATCCTGGATGAAATCCAGGAAATCCCATCCGCCTTGTCATCACTGAAATACATGCAGGAAAAAATGCCCGAATATCATGTAATGGCAGCCGGATCTTACCTCGGAACCAGTCTGCACCGACAGTCGTCCTTTCCTGTGGGAAAAGTGGACGTCCTGCAGCTAAAACCAATGTCATTTTCTGAATTCCTGATGGCCAACAGTCAGGAAGGACTGGCTTCCCTGCTCAGGGATGGAAATACAAAAGATGCTCAGGTGTTTGATCAGCGTCTGCAGGATATGCTGAAATATTACTATTATGTCGGAGGAATGCCGGAGGCTGTGAATACGTTTGTGAACACACATGACCTTGCTGCAGTCAGACAGGTACAGGAGAATCTCCTGATGTCCTATCGTCAGGATTTTTCGAAACATGTTCCGGATTCTGAAATTCCAAAAGTGTATCAGGTCTGGGACTCTGTTGTGCAGCAGCTTGCCAAAGAAAACAGAAAATTTGTTTATAAAGATATGAAAAAAGGTGCCCGATCCAAAGACTATGAAGTCCCCATCAAATGGCTGACAGATACTGGCCTCCTTCATCAGATTTTTCGGATTGACAAGCCAGGTATCCCACTCTCAGCGTATCAGGACAGGAAGGCTTTCAAGCTGTATTTTGTGGATATCGGTCTTCTGGACGCCATGGCCAAACTGCAGCCGGAAACCATTCTGGACGGAAGCATCTTCTTTACAGAATTCAAAGGAGCCATGAGTGAACAGTTTGTCCTGCAGGAACTTCTGGCACAGACTTCCGGCATTTATTACTGGTCCTCTTCAGACTCCAAAGGCGAGGTTGATTTTATCACATCTGAAGGAAACCAGATTCTGCCCATTGAGGTGAAGTCTGGAACCAATATGCAGTCGAAAAGTCTGAAAAGCTTTGTGGAGAAATATGAACTGAAAGAAGGTATCCGCTTTTCTCTGCTTCCGTATAAAAAACAGGACTGGCTGGTGAACTATCCGCTGTATTTTGCCGGACAGCTTCTCCATCTGCTGAAGCCTGTTCGGAACTCTTTCATTGTGAAAGTCCCTGAAGATATATATTGAAACTGAAAAAGGATACCTGATTTATGGCAGGCGGGTATCCTTTTACTATTGTCTGATTCGGCTGAAGCCACTGTATCCGGACATTGCTGCCTGCTGCCGGAAAAGCGTCAGGCCGGCGGATCAATTCAGGAAGACTTGTGCAGTTAAATAAACTCGCGGGAGTTTAATTCAACTGGTTTAGTTAATGTTCCAGTTGAAGTGGATGCTGAAAAGTTAATACCCAGGGGAATTCTCGCCATTTGAAGGAAACAAAGAAACTGGATTTGCCTGGTTCCCTGTTTATCCTGAAGTAAACCAAAATGAACGCTCCCATACAATCCAAACTTCAACGTATTCCAGTTAACATTCACTTGTACAGTTACACTTCAACTGACGCTGCTTTCTCAAAGATCTGCCCAACTGACCGACTATGCCATCATCGGCATTTCAAAATCCCCTGGCAGTATCAAAAACTGTCAGAGGATTTGTTCGTTTACCGAAAGCGGGTACTAGAATCCGATGGAATTCATGACAGAAACCACCTGGTCTTTGTCGGCTTCTGCAATGTCTTCAATTTCATAGAATACATTGTTGTTCGTGTCCATGGCCGCGATGTTGTAGATCGAGTTCATTTCATTGAGATAGCTGGTCATCTGATATCCCTGATCATTGTTCAAGGTCTGTTCCTCGAAGAAATTCTCGCCGGTGAAGGATGCCGTGGCTTCGTTGTAGTCTGCCTGTGCCTCGCCGGTTTCCACGCTGATTTCCAGTCGTCCAAGGTCGTTGGCTGCATCGAATCCGTAGTCGTCGGCATCGGTGTCTCTGTCAGTGATCTGGTAGTCTTTGTCGCGGAAGGCATCTGCCAGGATCTGTCCGTAGTCGGCAGCCGTGGCCGGTTTTGCGGTTTCTGTGGTTTTGTCTGTCGTTGCGGCATTGCCGTTGTCACTGGGTGCGGGTACCGGTGTGGAGCAGGCACTCAGGGCCAGGGCCATGAGGCCGGCTGCGAAATATATATATACTCGTTTCATGATGAATCTGCCTCCTGGCAGGGGTTTCGGGAATTCTCTCTCTGCTGTCAGGATTATAGGTCGCTGCAGGCACAGAAAGGCGCGGGATGCAACGCCAGGTGTATAACTGATGTCCGGCATGGAAAAATAAGCGGATTCCTGAGTTCCGGGATAACCCGCTTCCCCGCTGATACCGGCCATGGCTTTTGACCCCCTTTCCTGTGACAGTCGGATCCGGAAGCTTCTTCCGGGCTGATAGAGGGAGGAAAGGACAGATGGACTGGCTGTCTGAACTGTTCCGATTTGAAAGGAAGTTCCGATGAATCCAGAGTGCCGGATAACTGGCTGGACCTTTGAAAAATCTCAGATTTTGAAACTTTCTGAAAAACTTACGTACTTATGACTGAAAGCGATCTTTTCAGATGAATTTTCGCAAAATTTCGGGAATCTGGCGAATATAACCAGTATGGACATCCTGACGCACCCATCAGAATGCCTGCATAGACAAGGAGGTAAGTTTTGGGGAAAGAGAAAGACATCCTGGAACGGCATCTGCTGGAGAATCCTGCAGAACACAAAGAAGCCATGGAGCTGATCACAGGGTGCAAGTGGGACATCCATCCTGCTTCCTTCCGGCATTATCCTGTGCATATTCCCCGGGATATGGGCAGCACCCTGTCCTTTCTGGAACAGGACTCTGCAATGCTGGTGGTGGATCCGGCAACAGAAGAGGAACTGGCCATCACCTGCACGGAGAATCAGACCATACCAGATCCGATCATGGTGGAACGACTCATGGCTCATATTGCCAATCAGTATCTGACCCGGGCAAGGGATGGGAAAAAGCCGGTGCCCATCATTGGCGGTGTGCTGTATTACGGTGACAAGCCATGGACGGTTCCTGTCTCTTTGAAGGAGAAGCTGAAGATCCCGGGCACAACACAGGGATCATTCATCCAGGATTTCCGGATCCAGGTGGTGGATCTGGGGGGATTGCCTGATCAAGTCATCGAGAACATGACCACAGATCTGAGATATTTCGCCGGACTGCTCAAGGCAAAACGGGAGGGCAGGCAGTATACTGTGAATACAGGAGAAATCCATCATCCGGTGTGGACAGTCAAAGGACTGGCATATCTGAGCGGCATGGAGATTGATGACGAAGAACTGTTGAAGATGATTGAATCGAAGGAGGAATATACCATGGAACTGGCATATACGTTTCTGAGCAAGGCACAGGCGGATGCAGCTCTGCGGGCTGGATTCCAGCACGGCGAAGCAGCAGGCATCAGAAAGGGCGAAGCAGCGGGCATCAGGAAAGGCAGGACAGAAGGAAGAAACAGAGCTCATCAGCTTTATTCCTGGCTTGACAAACAGGACCGCACCAATGAATATCTGCAGGCTACCAGTTCTGAACAGCTGTTTGAACAGTACTGGCAGGAAATGCAGAACAGCATGAAAAACTGATTCGGAATCATCAAGCCGCATCCCCTCACCAGGTTTGCGGCTTTCTGTTTCTCCGGTTTTCAAATCACACTGGAGTGATTTCCGTTTTTCTGTGGCATCTGCCAGGAGATCCCGGTATTCCCGCTTTCTGCTGACCGAAGATATCTTCTGTACAGCACCCAGCCCAGCAATGCGGTAAGTGCTTCAGCTACAGGCACGGACAGCCAGGCGCCGGCGGTGGAAAACAGGGCAGCCATGCCATAGGCCAGGGGAATCACCAGCACAAATCCACGGGCGATGGACATCACCTGGCCGGGTTTCGGGGCGTGGACCGAGGCAAACCAGGTGGAGAGAATGATGCAGATGCCGGCAAAGGGCGTGGAGAGAAAATACAGTTCCAGTCCCTGAACGGCAATGGCCTGGAGCATGGGGTCCTGTTCGCTGTTGAACACCGCCGCAATGGGACCGGGCCAGACCCAGGTGACCAGGCAGACGGCTGCCGCAAATATCATCGCCGTCACCAGGGCATAGCGCAGGCACAGCCGCTGGCGGGCGGGATCATGAGCAGCACAGGCGGCGCTGGTCAAAGGCTGCATTCCCTGGGCAATGCCGTTGAAGACCGCGGTGGTGACACACGTGACGTTGGCAATCACACCATAGGCCGCCACGCCGGTATTGCCGGCCAGTTTCAGGAAAATGGTGTTGAGGACAATCATCACAATGCCAGCAGAGACCTGGGTCACGAAGGAAGGAAAGCCCAGGGAAATGTCCTGTCTCATGACATGACTGTCTGGCAGGCCTTTTGTGAAGTGCAGGGTGTTTCTCTTTGACCAAAAGTGCGGGAGCATGACCAGGATCCCGGTCACGGGGGAAAGCACTGTGGCCAGAATGGCCCCGAACATGCCCATGTGGCAGGGAAAAATGAAAAACCAGTCCAGGACGATGTTCAGGAAGCTGCCGGCCAGCTGGGCCCAGGTGGCGAGGTGGGGGCTTCCGTCGTTGCGCATGAAAGCCTGAAGGATGTAGTTGAGCAGAAAGGCCGGTGCAAACAGCATGAGCCAGCGCAGATAGGTGGCGGTGTCTGCCAGGGTCTGGGCATCGGCACCGAGCCACGTCGCTGCGGTATCGGGACCGAAGGCTCCGAAAAGCACAAAGGGAATGGACAGGACCAGTCCCAGGATCACGGTGTCTGTCCAGATCCGGTCTTTTTTCCCTTCCTGGTCCCTGGCTCCTGCCAGGGTGTACTGGGTGGAGCCGCCCATGCCGAGCATCATCCCGATGCCGCACAGGAAGCTGTAGACGGGAATGGCCAGGTTCAGGGCCGCAAGTCCGGTGGTGCCCAGGCCTGCGGCAATGAACCAGGTGTCGGCGAGTATATAGCAGGAAACGCCCAGGATCCCGATGATGCTCAGGGAGGTGTAGCGGATGAATTCATTTCTCAGGGCGGGATCGTGAATGCGTGCAGAGTGTGTCATGAAAGTCTCCTTTCCATTGCGTTCAGTTGGCACAGGCCGAAAAAAGGACGCCTGAGGTTCCTGCCTTCAATGGCCTGCGGCGGAAACCCGGGCGTCCTTGTCCTGCATCCGGCGACGCAGGGGATCTGTCTTGCTGTGATATCCATTATAGCGGGAAACGGTCATCCTGCAAGGCGGGTGGCTTGTCACAGACAGACAGGATGGATGATTCTGCCCCGAAAACCGAATGGAATCCCGGACATCGAAGTCTCCCTTCTTCTCCTTTTCGCCCCTTTCCCCCATCATCGGCATCTGCGGATTCCAGGGGCGGTCTGTGACACTGTAGTCCGTTTTGCAATTCCTGGTTCATTGAGGCTGTTCAATCGCCGCGGGAAACTTACAATACTTTCATAGAGAATAGAAATGAGTGACGGACATGAGAAAAAGCGGCGTAATGCTTCACATAACGTCTCTGCCGGGTCCCTATGGCATCGGGTCCATGGGTCAGCCGGCGCGGGACTTCATCGATCTGCTGGAACGGAATGGACAGAGCATCTGGCAGATCCTGCCGATCAATCCCACAGGCTACGGGGATTCTCCCTATGCCTCGAATTCGACCTTCGCGGGAAACCCCTATCTGATCGATCTGGATCAGCTGGCGTTTGACGGCCTGCTGCAGTGGCATGAATTCCAGCATGAGCAGTGGTATACCTATCCCGACCGGGTGGATTTCCCGATTCTGGCAAGCAAACGGATGAACATTCTGAAGACCGCAGCATGGCGCCTGCTGCAGAACCCGCCTGCGGACTATCAGCGGTTTCTGATGGCCAACCGCGACTGGCTGGATGACTATGCGCTGTTCATGGCGATCAAGCAGGCGCACGGCGGCAGTGCGTGGCAGGACTGGCCTCAGGAGTACAAGGTCTATGACCGGAAGAAAACCGCGGAATGGACAGAACGCTTCCGGAATGAAGTGGATATGTGCAAGGCGATCCAGTTCCTGTTTTTCCGGCAGTGGAATGCCATGAAGCAGTACGCCAATGACCATCATGTGGAAATCCTGGGCGACATCCCGATTTATGTGGCGATGGATTCCGTGGATGCCTGGAGTCACCCGGAGCTGTTTCTGATGGACGAACAGTCCAATCCCACGGTGGTGGCGGCGGTCCCGCCTGATGCCTTCAGTGCCGAGGGCCAGCTGTGGGGCAACCCGGTCTATGACTGGGCGTACCACAAAAAGACCGGCTATCACTGGTGGATTCGGCGGATCCAGCGGATGGCAAATCTGTATGACATTCTGCGGATCGACCATTTCCGGGGCTTCGATTCGTTCTACACGGTGGAGACGGATGCACCGAATGCCCTGCATGGAACGTGGCGCAAGGGTCCGGGTGCGGATCTGTTCCGGGAGATGAAGAAAGCCATCGGCCAGCAGAACATCATTGCGGAGGATCTGGGGATCCTGACACCTTCGGTGGAAAAGATGCTGGAAAAAGTCGGATATCCGGGGATGAAGGTCCTGGAATTCGGTCTGTTTGCGAATACAACCGAAGGCCAGGAGTATCTGCCGTTTTCCTATCCTGTCAACAGTGTGGGTTACGCGGGAACGCATGACAATGACACGATTTACGGCTGGTTCAATGGCCTCTCGCGGGAGGACAAGGAGTATGTCCGGGAATATCTGGATTCCTGGGATGACTCGAAGCTGAACTGGAAGATGCTGTCGACGCTTCTGGCTTCTCCGTCGGATACGACGATCGTCATGGTACAGGACCTGCTGGGTCTGGGCAGCGAGAGCCGGATGAACAAGCCCGGTGAGCTCGGCAGCTGGCAGTGGCGCCTGACGCCGGGGCAGCTGAATGAAGACACCATGCGGCACCTGCGGTATCTGACCCGGGTCTACCGGCGACTGCCGGAGCAGCGGATCGATCCGCGCAAGAAAAATGTCGTGGATGCGGAGATCGAGTCTGTGACGGACGCCCAAGGCTGACTCCAGTTTCCTGCCGGCCTCTGCCTGCTGCGGAGGCCTTTTCTGCATGAAAAAACGGCTGCAGATTCGCCGGGAATCCTCAGCCCCAGAATCTTGCGGCAAGATTCAGTATCTGCATCAACGCCATACAGCTGGAGGACTGCACGCAGCGCTTTCCATGCCAGCTCAAAGGTCACACTGAACTGAGCCATTACACCCATTCGGTAAATATCGTCATCCTCAGCCATTTCGAAATCCGCTGACTGAAGAACAGTCAGCGAAGAAAAGAACCAGTCCACTTCCCGCATTCCTGAAATGCCTCCATTTCTTTTCCCCGAAGACTCCACTTTCCCGTGCAAACCTCTGTATTTCCCGCATCATTGGCGGTGGAATATCACCTTTCATCTCAGGTCATTCTCCTTCCCGTGTGTTGCTGACTCCATTTAAACAGCACACTTCCTCCTGCCTGATGTCCGGTTCACATCTCTCACAGTACCGGATCCGCCATGTGACCAGCTCCACCACAGGCAGCGCAAAAAGCCGGACGGTTCTCGGGAACCGCCCGGCTTTTTGGCTGCTTCTATTCGAATTCAATGGTTCCGGGAGGCTTGGAGGTGATGTCGTACAGCACGCGGTTCACGTGCGGCACTTCATTCACGATCCGGTTGGCCACTTTGTCCAGCACATCCCAGGGAATCCGGGCCCAGTCGGCGGTCATGCCGTCAATGGACGTTACTGCACGGATGGCCACGGCATAGTCGTACGTCCGCTCATCTCCCATGACACCCACGCTGCGCATGTTGGTCAGCGCGGTGAAGTACTGCCAGATGTCCCGGTCCAGGCCGGCCTTCGCGATTTCTTCCCGCAGGATCGCATCGGAGTCCTGCACGATTCTGATCTTGTCTTCCGTCACATCGCCCAGGATCCGGATGCCCAGACCCGGTCCGGGGAACGGCTGACGCCATACCATTTCCTCCGGCAGCCCAAGCTCCGTGCCCAGGGCACGGACTTCGTCCTTGAACAGCGTGTTCAGCGGCTCGATCAGCTTGAACTGCATGTCCTTGGGCAGACCGCCGACGTTGTGGTGGGACTTGATGGTCTGCGCCGTCTTGGTGCCGGATTCGATCACATCCGTATACAGGGTTCCCTGTGCCAGCCACTTGATGTCTTCCCCTTCCGTCAGCTTCTTGACTTCCTCGTCGAAAGTGTAGACAAATTCGTTGCCGATGATCTTGCGCTTCTTCTCCGGATCGCTGACGCCTTCCAGCTTTTTCAGGAAGCGGTCCTTTGCATCGATCTTCACCAGGTTCACATTCATGTTCTTCCCGAAGGTTTCCATGACGGACTCCCCTTCGCCCTTGCGCAGCAGGCCGTGGTCAATGAACATGCAGATGAGCTGATCTCCGATGGCTTCATGCAGCAGCGCCGCCACGACGCTGGAATCCACGCCGCCGGAGAGACCCAGAAGGACTTTGTCGTCGCCCACCTGTTCCCGGATCTTTTCCTTCTCCACTTCAATGAAGTTCTTCATGGACCAGTTCGCTTCGGCCTGGCAGATTTTGAAGACGAAGTTCTTCAGGATGTCGTTTCCGTATTCAGAGTGACGGACTTCCGGGTGGAACTGCAGGCAGTACATGCCTTTTTTTACATCGGCTGCCGCTGCATAGGGGCAGTTGTCGCTTTTGGCCACCTGTTCGAAACCCGGCGCCAGGTCCGTGACCTTGATGCCATGGGACATCCAGACAGTCTGGTGTTCAGGGAGCCCTTCAAACAGCTGCGTGGGATGCACCACATTGATTTCGGTCCGCCCGTATTCCCGGGAATCGGCTTTTTCCACCTTGCCGCCCAGCACATACTGCATCAGCTGCATACCGTAGCAGATCCCCAGGATGGGGATCCCGCTTTCCAGGATCGCCGGATCGCACTTCGGGGCGTCTTCTTCGTAAATGCTGTTGGGTCCTCCGGAGAACACGATGCCTTTGACATCCCCCAGTGCCTGGATTTCCTTCAGTGTCATTTCATTGGAATGCAGTTCGGAGTAAACGCCGAATTCGCGAATCCGTCTTGCGATCAGCTGATTGTACTGGGATCCGAAATCCAGCACGACGATTTTGTCTGCCATTACTTACCTTCCTTTTCCTGTCTGTTGTCACGGGCTGCTTTCAGCCAGTCCTTCACCGCTGCCAGGTCCGGCAGCTCCATCTGAATGTTCTGCTTCATTTCTTCATCGGGCTGGACCACATCCGGGATCCAGATGCAGGGAAAGCCCCCGTCCTTTGCGGCTTTCACGCCATGGGCGGAATCTTCCAGCACCAGGGCATGGGCAGGATCGCAGCCCAGTTCCATGGCCGCCGCCAGGAAGATGTCCGGGTCCGGCTTGGATTTGAAGCCTTCCTTGCCCGACAGCACCGCCGCAGGGTGCAGGGTCCTGGACGCATGGCCGAGAAAGGCCATGATGTCACTGCGCGTGCTGCTGCTGGCCACCGCATAGGGGATCTTCGCTTCTTCCAGCCATGCCGTCAGTTCCCCTAATCCCGGCTTGTCCGCCGATCCCGGTGCGGGGAACATTTCGAAAAAATACTTCAGCCGGTTGGGCGTATACTCCCCGTTCAGGCACTGATCCAGCCCCGGATACCGGTCCTCCAGCTCCACCGCTTTCCGGCTGTCGCAGCCCATCATGGCTCGGGCCGCAGCCGGCGGCAGGTCAAATCCATTGGCAATGCCGATTTCCGGCAGCACTTTGAGAAACATTGATTCGGTGTCGAACATCAGGCCGTCCATATCGAAAATGACCGCCTGTATCTGCGATGCGTCCAAAGACGCCGCAGTCTGCCTGCATTCATCCATACCCTGTCCTCCTGGTCTCGTACTGTTCATGATACCGTGAGCCGCCGGCCTTTGAATACCCTTGCCGGGTCTTTCCTCAGCAGATTTCCCACCCGGGATCCGCCGTGAGCCGGGCATCGGCCACACGCCCCTGTTCTGCCGCAATTTCTCCTGCCACGGCAATCATCGCCGCATTGTCGGTGCAGCAGCGCATGGGGGGCACCGTGAAGGTCTTGTCCGGGTATTCCTGACGAAGTTCGTCGACCCGGGCCCGCAGACCGGAGTTGGCGGATACGCCGCCGCCCACCACAAACTGCTTCACTTCCGGGTGGTCTTCCAGCACCAGCTTCACCCGGTCGAAGACTTCATCCAGGGCAGCTTTCTGGAAGCTCGCCGCCAGGTCCTCCTGTGTGAAGGTCTGGCCTTTTCGCTCACAGCGTTTGATGAACTGCAGCACTCCGGACTTCAGGCCCGAGAAACTGAAATCATAGCGGCCCTGCGTCTTCGGCTCCGGCAGGTCATACACTGCCTTGCCCCGCTGTGCCAGCTTGTCGATCACCGGTCCGCCCGGATAGCCAAGACCCATGACCCGGGCGACTTTGTCGTAGGCCTCGCCAATGGCGTCATCCTGGGTCTGGCCCAGGATCTCGAAGGAATTTTCATCCTTCATGTACACCAGCTCGGAGTTGCCGCCGGAGACCACCAGTGCCACCAGCGGAAACTGCAGGTCCGTCACCAGTTCATTGGCGTAGATGTGTCCCGCCAGGTGGTGAACCGGGATCAGCGGCTTGTTCCACACCGCCGCCAGGGTCTTCGCACCCTGCACACCCACGTGCAGGCACCCCACCAGACCGGGTCCCGCTGTGACGGCCACCGCATCCACGTCCTCCATGGAAATGCCCGCTTCGTCAATGGCCTGCTGTATCACACCGGAGATGTTCTCCACATGGATCCGGCTCGCCACCTCCGGCACCACCCCGCCAAAGGCCTTGTGCGTGTCGATCTGAGAGGCAATCACCGAAGACAGGATCTCCTTTTTGTCTCTGACCACCGCTGCTGCGGTTTCGTCGCAGCTGCTTTCAATGCCGATCACCAGCATGTCGTTTCCTCGCTTTCCAGGGCCGCCACCATGGATATGGCGTCTTCCCCATCCGAATAATATCGTTTCGTCACACCAGCCTGGATCAGGCCGGCTTTTTCGTACAGTTTTCTCGCCGCTTCATTGGAGGCCCGCATTTCCAGCCGCAGAAACTCGCAGCCCGAACCCGCTGCCCGTTCCTTGAGCAGCGCCAGAAACTTCAGCCCCAGCCCCTGCTGGCGGAATGGCGGCAGTACGCCGATCCGGGCAATCTGTGCCGTTTCGAAGGTCTCCCACATGAAGGCATACGCCACAGCCTCCCCCGGCATGCCATCCCCACCGGCGCGCACCAGGAACCAGCCGTGGCTGAAGGGATTGCTTTCCATCTCCCCCGCCACATTGTCCCTGGTCCAGGGCAGGACAAAACAGGCGGCTTCCATGGCCGTCAGCCGGTCCACATCCTCCGGACCCGCTTCCTGCAGGACCAGAGTCTGTGCCTCAGCCTGCATGGGACTCCGCAACGGCGGCTGCCGGGGCTGTTTTGTAGGCATCGGATTCCTTCAGATACCGGGGCACAGCCGCATGAACGTTTTTGACAGGCACCCACTGTGCCTGCAGGTCGATGAAGTTCTGCAGGAAATCTGGCTGCACCGTTTCTGTTCCTTCCATTGGCACGTCACCCATGAGACTCCCCGGGTGGCTGTCCAGGAATTTCCGGTACTCCGCCTCGGTCAGGATCGTTTCCGGTTCAGTCAGCACGCCGTTTTCCACATGCCCGGCATAGGCCCTGTGGCCCCGGGCATCCAGGAGCACATTCACTGCCGGCGCCGTGCCTGCATAGAGCTGCAGGGTGCTGATGGTGTACAGCGGGATCTGCCTCTGGCTGGCCAGCACCTTCGCCACCGTCATCGCAATACGCACCCCGGTATAGCTGCCGGGTCCGTCGGTGATGACCACCTGGTCGATGTCCTGCATCGTGAGCCCTGCCTTCTCCAGCGCCTTCTCCAGTTCCGGGAAGAGATTCTCGCTCTGTTTCTTGAAGCATTCAAAGCTTGTGCCCGCCAGCAGCTTCGTGTCCTCAAAGAGCCCCACAGTCAGGTGGCGGTAGGCGGTATCCATGGCCAGTGTGATCATGCGACTGTCTCCTTTCCGGCATCGGCCTGCGCGGTTTCAGGTGCAAACACAGCTGCCCAGACACCGGTGCCCGTCACGTCAAACGTCCGGTCTTCCCCGGTTCCCTGGGTGATCGCAATGCGGATGGTGTCCGCCGGAAGCTGGTCCGGGATGTACTGCGACCATTCCACCACACTGATGCCTTCGTCGAACACTTCGTCGAACCCCAGATCCTGTCCGGCGCCCTCCAGGCGGTAGGCATCGATGTGCGTGAAGGGATTCCCTGCGCCGTCGGTGTAGTTTTTCATGATCGTGAACGTCGGGCTGTTGATGACGGACTTCACACCCAGCGCACGACCCAGGGACTTGGTGAAGGTGGTCTTCCCCGCCCCCAGGTCGCCGTCCAGACACAGGGTCACGGTATGGTTCTGTATTTTCTGTGCAAGTTCTTCCGCAAACTGAGCGGTTTCCTGCAGCGAATGAATTTCTCTGATCATTTCTTCCTCCTGCTGCGTGCATATTCCTGTTTTATGGCGTGTATCTGCGCAATCCGCCGCCGGACCGCCGCCTCCGATCCCTGATCCGATGGATGATAATAGGTCCGGTTCTTCAGTCCCTCCGGCAGACACACCATATCTGTCATGCGGTGGGGATAGTTGTGGGAGTATTCATAGCCGTCCCCGTATCCCAGGTCCTTCATGAGCCGGGTCTCGGCGTTGCGCAGATGCAGAGGCACAGGCTGGTCGAGCGTGGCCCTGGCATCATCCCGGGCTGCAAAGTAGGCATTCTCCATTTCATTGGATTTCGGGGCCAGGGACAGATACACCGCACAGTGCGCCAGATGCACATTGCATTCCGGCATCCCCAGATAGCTGGCAGCCTGATACGCCGCAATGGCGATCTGCATCGCCCGGGAATCTGCCATCCCGATGTCTTCGCTCGCCATGCGGATCATCCGCCTCGCGGGGTACAGGGGATTCTCCCCGGCTTCCAGCATGCGGGCCAGCCAGTACAGCGCGGCGTCGGGATCGGAGTTGCGGACCGATTTGTGGAAGGCGGAAATCACATTGTAGTGCTCTTCGCCGTCCTTGTCGTACATCATGGATTTCCGGGACAGCGTCTGGCTCAGGATCTCATCCGTGATGTGCACGCCTTCCACATCCTGGGGCGAGGACTTTACCGCCATTTCCAGGGTGTTGAGGCAGAACCTGGCATCCCCATGGGCATAACCGGCAATTTTGTCGATCTGTTCCGGCGTGATGTGCACCTGCATGGTTCCAAGCCCTGCCGGATCGTTCAATGCCCGTTCCAGGAGTTTCTTCAGGTCTTCCTTTTTCAGCCCCTCGAGTGTGAACACCCGGCACCGGGAGAGCAGAGCGGAATTGAGCTCAAAGCTGGGATTTTCAGTCGTCGCGCCAATGAGTGTGATCAGCCCGCTTTCCACATAGGGCAGAAAGGCATCCTGCTGGGATTTGTTGAAGCGGTGGATCTCGTCGACAAACAGAATCGTGGGAATGCCCGCATCCCGGGCCTCCTGTGCTTCTTTCATGATGAGGCGGATGTCCTTCACCCCGGTGTTGACGGCGGAGAAGTTCACGAAGCGTGACTTCGTGCCATGGGCAATGATCCGGGCCAGGGTGGTTTTTCCCACCCCCGGGGGTCCCCAGAGAATCATGGAGGTGACGGCATCGGATTCGATCATCTGCCGGAGTGCATGGCCCTCACCGACCAGGGCTTCCTGCCCCATGTAGTCCTCCAGGGTCACGGGCCGCATGCGGTCGGCCAGGGGGGCGTTCGCATTTCCATCCCTGGCAGATTCCTGCACACCAGCTTCCCGGGATTCGTCTGTCATGTCAAACAGTGTGGCTTGTCTCATACGTTTCATTATACCTTGCCCCGGCCCTGAATTTTGCATCCGTCTGCCATTTTCCGGTCCGGATACACAGACTGCTCCCTGGATTGCACGGACTGCAGCATCACAGATCCGCCCGATGCTCTCTTACTTGACAGACTATGCCGGAAACTTTGAAAGTTTTTAAGAAAAAGCAGGTCCTGCGGGCGGTACGCTGTATATGACACACGTACGGCCTCCGGTGACACCGGAGCCGGCGTCCTCACCAGACAGGAAGAAAGGGACCACTATGAACAACACACCGCAGCCCATCATTGAAGTCCGGCACCTGCGGCGGGAATACCCGGTGGAGGATGATCCGGTGGTGGCACTGGACGATGTCTCCCTGGACATTGCAAGGGGGGAAATCTGCTGCATCTTCGGACCCAGCGGTTCAGGGAAAAGCACCCTGCTCAATCAGCTGGCGGGACTGGAACCGGCCACGTCCGGCGCTGTCCGCATAGACGGCACGATCATCAACCTGCTGGACCAGACACAGCTGACGGATTTCCGCCGGCGGCACATGGGCTTCATTTTCCAGTCCTACAATCTGCTGCCGCATCTCAGCCTGCTGGAAAACACGGCGCTTCCGCTGCTCTTTGAAGGCATCAGCCGGAATACAAGAGAGGCAAAAGCCGCCGCTTTGCTTAAGGCAGTGGGTCTGGAAGACCGCATGCGTCACAAACCCGGACAGATGTCCGGAGGCCAGCAGCAGCGTGCCGGGATTGCCCGGGCCTTCATCACGGACCCGGAGATCATTTTCGCGGATGAGCCCACGGGGAACCTGGACTCGAAGAGTTCCCGGGCGGTGATGGAGATGATGCACCGGTTTTCCCGGCAGTCGGGCAAGACGATCGTCATCGTCAGTCACGACCCGGACGCCGCAGCCTGGGCAGATCACATCATCACACTGAAAGACGGAAGCATTGTGGAGGAAACATGGAATCAGCATACAGAACACAAAAGCGACTGAGCGCCCTGGCGCTGGCGGCTCTGCTGGCCGTTCCGGCCATGCCTGTCATGGCACAGAATGCGCAGCCGCAGCCTGAACGCGAAACAACAGAAGAGACAAAGACACCGGCCACAGATCCGGCTGACACAAAGAATCCGGGAACGGACGGACAGGATCAGAAGGAGAACCTAGCCGGGCTTGTGAGCATTTCCGATATCCGGGTCTTCATTGAAGGCAAAGAGTCCGATGTCTGGGAAAAGGAGCAGAGAGCCGACCTGAAACTGACTCTGACTTCTCCCCGTCCGACTTCGGCCTTCACGCCATCGCAGCCGGGAAAAGATCCGGAAAACCTGGCCGTGACCCGGCTGTCGGATGCCTTCAAGGGTGGCACACCGGTGATCACACTGGCTTCACAGCAGGACAAGCCCCTGCGTCTGGAGGTGACTTTTGAGGATGTGGCCTGGCGGGGTAAGGAGGACAACTTCGCCTTCACCCTGGAGACCGCCGGCGGTGCAGCCCGCAAGGATGTGCGGATTTATGAAGTTTCGGAGAAAGAGGCAGATCGCCAGGACCCGGAACAGAATCCGGAAAACGGCACACAGACCGATCCCGGAACAGATGGCGGGGATGCCTATGGCGGCTTCGGGGGATCCAGCGGCGGCGAGGGTTCGGAGCCGGTGAAGATCCAGACCGCCACGCCGCATATCATCATTTCGAAGTACACCTATGGCGGGGAGTCTGTGCAGGCAGGAAAGAAATTCGATCTCTCCATCGAATTCCGGAACACCTCCAAATCCCTGGCTGTGGAAAACATCCTCATGAGCGTGGAAACGGAAGAGGGGCTGACCATCACCAATTCCAGCAACACATTCTTCTTCGAGAACCTGGGCGCCGGGGCTGTCCGTTCGCAGAAAATACCCATGAAGGCCCTGAACATGAACAAGAGTTCCTCACCCTCCTGCACAGTGAGCTTCACCTATGAGTATGTGGACGGGGACCAGCGTCTGGAGAAAACCGCACAGGAGCGCATTGCCATCCCAGTCACGGAACCGGACCGGTTTGAGCTGGAGGCGCCTAAGGATCTGACCCCGGCGGTGGCAGGTCAGGAATACACCCTGAGTGTTCCCTACAACAACAAGGGAAAGGGCACGGTGTACAACCTGGAGGCCTATGTGGAGGGCGACATGACGACTCTGAGTCCGAAGCAGAACCTGGGCAACATCGACTCCGGGCGTTCGGGCAGCATCGACCTGATTCTGACCCCGCAGGAAGCCGGAGATCACACCTTCAAGGCTGTCATAGCCTGGGAAAACACTGCCGGGGACGAAGTGAAGAAGTCCTTCGAGCTCACACTGCCGGTGCAGGAAAACATACCTGCAGCACCGGAAGGCGGCGAAATGATGCCCATGGAAGAAGAAACGCCGTCCATTCCCTGGGGCTGGCTGGCGGCAGGCCTGATCGTTCTGGCGGCTGCGGCATTCTGGTGGCTGCGCAGCAGAAAGAAGAAGAAAGCCACTCTGGCGAAGCCCGGGGATGTGACGGCTCTCTTTGACAATCCGGAACCGGAAAACAGCGACAGCAAAGATCCAAAGAGCGGCCCGGACAGCCATGAAACCCTCTGACATCCTGTCTCTGGCCATCCACAATCTGCGCCAGCGGCTGTCCCGGACCATCCTGACCGCCATTGGCGTCATGATCGGCTGCACTTCCATTGTCGTGATGGTGTCCATTGGCGTGGGACTGACGAAGTCCACCGAAGAAATGATGGCAGGCATGGGGGACCTGACGCTGATTCAGGTCATGGGCAAGGCAGACGGCATACTGCAGGACAGCGATCTGCGCACGATTCAGGAGACTCCCGGGGCTAAGACCGTGATTGCGAAGCAATCCCTGAGTGACTTCATGTCCGGGATCACTGCCTCCAACGGCCGTTACCAGTCTGGCTGGGCGAATGTGGTGGGTGTGGACCGCAATGAGCTGGAAACCGCGGGGTACAAACCCCTGATGGGCAGCCTGAACCTTTCCCGGACCTCATCGGCGGTTCCGGTCCTGGTGGGGCAGTATTCGGCCTACAGTTTCCGGGATACAGCCCGTCCGGAGGGAGAAGACATGGTGGACCGCTACAGCATGGACGAAAGCGGAAACTTCACCGCGGAAAACGCCCCGGATCCGTGGTTTGATCCCATGAACACGGAACTGACGCTGTCTCTGTCCAATCCCATGGATCCGGAAGGCCAGCCCTATGAAGTCCAGCTGCGGCCGGTGGGGATGCTGGAGGAGAACTATTCCCTGGGGTATGAAACCTCCGAGGGCATCATCATGGACCAGAATGCCCTGCAGGAAATCATGGAAGAAGCCAGCCGGCGGTTTGGCATGACTTCTCCGTCAAAGACTTACAGCGAAATCGATGTGAAGACCGCCGACATGGAGGAAGTCCCGGATGTGGAAGCATCGCTGAAAACGGCAGGGTACATGACGAATTCCTACAAGAGCCTGCGGGAATCCATGGATGAACAGGCCCGTACCATACAGCTGGTGCTGGGGGGCCTGGGTGCCATTTCCCTGCTGGTGGCAGCAATCGGCATCACCAATACGATGATCATGTCCATTACCGAGCGGACCCGGGAGATCGGCATCATGAAGGCCCTGGGGTGCCGGACCCGGGACATCCGGCTGCTGTTTCTGACGGAGTCCGGGCTCATCGGTTTTCTGGGCGGCGCAGCGGGAATCCTGCTGTCGTATCTCATTTCCTTTGGCATGAATCAGGTTGCAGGCATGCAGCTGTCGGCCATTCCCTGGTGGCTGGCGCTGCTGGGGATGGGATTCTCCCTGGCGATCGGTCTGGCCTCCGGGTTCTTCCCCGCCGCCCGTGCCGTGAAGATCCCGGCTGTGACTGCCCTGCGGCAGTGATCCTGACTGCATGATAAAACCACCGTCCTGCTGCGGCTGCCTTCCCTTGCCGGGTGAAGGGACTGCAAAAGGGCGGTGGTTTTCTGTCTTTTTCCGACTGTGGAGTCTGCCAGTGGAGGGCGGGCCGGCCTGGTGACGATGACCGGTTTTGCAGCGCTGAATCAGATTTGTATGGATTTTGTCTGATTAAATCAAACACTGCTGGATTGTGTTGGATTTAATCCAGCACATCTATGCAGCTGAACCATACCATTCATATTCACCATGCAGCTGATGCATCCTGCGCTCTGACTGTCCTTCAGGAAGACCCGCCGAAGCAGCCGGCACAGTGCTGGCCGCAAGCAGCTGGTACACAAGCCATCAGTGCAGACAGAGAAACATTCCGCATCATCTTCCAGGCGGTTCGAATCTTCGCATATCGGAACTGGGGATTTCTCTACAATCGGGAAAGCGATGCAATCAAACTGGCTCCTCTCTGGGATCAGGGAAGTTTCCTGTATCCGCAGACTGATGAAGTCAGAATGCAGGCAGTCATGCAGGATGAGGATGAACTTCGGCAGAGAATTTATGTATTTCCGGATTCTGCCATCAGGCACAATGGAAAAAAGATTTCCTGTTACGAACTTCTTTCACCGGATGCATTTCCATTGTGCACAGCCGCTTTGCGGACAGTCCTTCCCCGCATCTTCCCCGGTCCCTGCCAAACCCGGGAAGCTGCGCAGCCCGCGTTTTGTTTTCCCCGGGCCAGTGAAAGGCCATTCTCTGCAACAGTCCGCCGGCGCTGCTGACAAATGAGAGAGCAGTCTGAAAGTGCATCAGGATGTGATTGTATCTGATTCAATCCAGCAGCGTTTGTCTGTGCTGGATGTAATCCAACAGTACTTTTTGTATTTATTATTGTTTCTGGCTCTGTTGTCCGTCCTGCACAATCCCCCGGCTTTCTTCTCCGTCTCCGGTTTCCGGATTCATCTGCAGCCGGAAGTCCCGGACTGCCTCTTCCACTGATCTGCAAAGATCCTCCAGGTCCTGAAACAGGTCATACAGTCCGTCTTCGCTGTAGACACCCGCCGGCTGCTTCAGCGGGTGTTTTTCTTCCCGGTCTCTGTCCTGCAGCCAGCTGCCTTTGAAATACCAGTCATACAGTGTACGGGCCGGCTCACGGCAGTCATCCATTGCCGTCTTCGTCTGCTCCAGCAGTCTTTTCATACACAGCAGCTGCTCCATCCGGTGCTCCATCTCCCGGCTGAACGCCGCAAACTGTGTTCCGTCCAGATTCCTGGTGTCCGTTTTTCTGTCATTCATGCAGATTCCTCCTTTTCCTGCGTTGCAGTTTTTTCTCCGCAATACAAAAAGCCCGCTTGCACGGGCCTTTTGCAGAAAGTTTTAAGAAAGGGAATTTGATTATGAAGTGAGTCCTATCCTTGACTCGTCCTTAGTCTACCAAGGGTGTATGTTTTAATCATCGCCACACTGTGGGAAAGTGTGTGAAAGCGCTTTACCTCATTAAAAAGTCTTGACATTTGAAAGGTTTACCCGATTCACTTTTTTACCACCGTAAAGGGTCAGACCAATGCGCGTTCTGGTTACCCGAGTCAATCATTGACCGCCGTAAAATGCGCGGTTTTGCCCGGTACAATTGAAAAAGAGACCTTGCGGCCTCTTTTCCAAGAAAGTTTAAGAAAGGGAATTTGATTATGAAGTGAGCCTCTATCCTTGGCTCACTCATAGGATACAAAAGCCCTGCGGGAAAATAATCGCCACATTGTGGGATATTATGTGAAAGCGCTTTATCGCGGTAATCTTTTTTGTTCCATTCTCGTCCGCCAAAACCGGTATTCCATCCTGTCTGTCGTCTGCTATAATAAACCAAATGCGTGGAACGGAAGAGTAGCCGAAGCCCTGAGCCCCAGAGAGGATCTGTACGGTGAAAGGATCTGCAAGGGACCCGGTGAACATGGCCCGGGAGCAGTCCGCAAGAAACGGCGGAACGGCAGGAACCGTTATTTCCTCGAGGCAGGCAGACGCCTGCGAATTCAGGTGGTACCACGAAGCGCGGCTTTCGTCCTGTGGCAGCCGCTTTTTTATTTTCCGGGCCTGGCTGCAGGCATCGGCACAGGAACAGAGAACAGGGAGGATACAGATATGAGACAAGGCACCAAATGTGTACAGGCGGGCTATCGCCCAGGGAACGGAGAACCCCGGCAGATCCCCATTGTGCAAAGCACGACGTTCCGCTATGACACCAGCGAGGACATGGGAAAGCTCTTTGACCTGGAAGCCGAAGGCTATTTCTATTCCCGGCTCCAGAATCCCACCAATGACACCGTGGCGGCGAAGATCTGTGCCCTGGAGGGCGGATCGGCGGCCATGCTGACATCCTCGGGACAGGCCGCAAACTTCATGGCGCTGTTCAACATCGCCGGTGCGGGGGACCACATCGTGGCGTCCAGTTCGATCTACGGCGGAACCTTCAATCTCATCGGCACGACCATGAAACGCATGGGCGTGGATGTGACGTTCCTGTCTCCCGACAGCACGTATGAAGAAATCCGGGCGGCGATCCGTCCCAATACAAAGGCGGTCTTCGGGGAAACCATTGCCAATCCCGCGCTCACGGTGCTGGACATCGAAACCTGGGCCAGAGCGGCACATGACGGCGGGGTTCCCCTGGTGATCGACAACACCTTTGCGACCCCGGTTCTCTGCCGGCCGATCGAACACGGGGCAGATATCGTGACGCATTCCACGACCAAATACATAGACGGACACGGGGCGAGCATCGGTGGGGCGATCATTGACAGCGGCAACTTCGACTGGACGCAGAATGACCGCTTCCCCGGCCTGACCACACCCGACGAAAGCTACCACGGGGTGGTGTACACCGAAAAATTCGGTCAGGGTGGCGCCTATATCACCAAAGCCACGTCCCAGCTCATGCGGGACCTAGGCTTTGTGCAGTCGCCGCAGAATGCCTTCTATATCAACCTGGGGCTCGAGTCGCTGCACCTGCGGATGAAGCGGCACTCCGAGACGGCACTGGCGGTGGCGCAGTTTCTGGACAGCCACCCGAAGGTGGAAGCCGTGCAGTATGCGGGCCTTCCCGGGGACAAGTATCACGCCCTGGCCGAAAAATATCTGCCGGATGGCTGCTGCGGGGTGGTGAGCTTCGAGATCAAAGGTGGCCGGGCTGCAGCGGAGCGCGTCATGAAGGCGCTGAAAACCGCGGCGATCGAAACCCATGTCGCGGATGCCCGGAGCTGCTGCCTGCACCCGGCGAGTGCGACGCATCGGCAGATGACGGATGAACAGCTCACAGAATGCGGGATCTCCCCCTCCATGATCCGGTTCTCCTGCGGGCTGGAAGATGCACAGGATCTCATTGACGACCTCGCCCAGGCACTGGAGCAGGCCTGATGCCGATCTGCATCCCAAATGACCTGCCGGCTGTCACGACGCTGGAAAACGAAAACATCTTCGTGATGAAAGAGGACCGGGCCAGGACACAGAACATCCGGCCCCTGCAGATCCTTCTGCTGAATCTGATGCCCACGAAGATCGAAACCGAGACCCAGCTGTGCCGGCTGCTGTCCAACACCCCGCTGCAGGTGGAGCTCGAACTCATGCAGACGGCGAGTCATGAATCGAAGAACACCTCGCAGGAACACATGCTGCGGTTTTATTCCACGTTCGAGGACATCAGGGACCGGTATTTCGATGGCATGATCATCACCGGGGCTCCGGTGGAGAACATGGACTTCGAGGAGGTGGAGTACTGGCCGGAGCTCTGTGAAATCATGGAGTGGAGCCGCACGCATGTCCACTCGACGTTTCACATCTGCTGGGGCGCCCAGGCAGGGCTCTACTATCATTACGGCATCGGCAAGCACCCGCTGGACAAAAAGCTGTTCGGGGTCTTTGCGCATCACACGGAGCGGCCCAACAGCATGCTGTTCCGGGGATTCGATGAAACCTTCATGGTTCCCCACTCGCGTCATACGGAGTCCGATGAAACAGGGATCCGGAATGAGTCGCAGCTCAAGGTCCTGGCCTCGAGCCCCGAGGCAGGGATCTACGCCGTGAGCACCCAGGGCGGGCGTCAGATTTTCATCACCGGTCACTCGGAGTATGATCCGCGGACCCTGGAAAAGGAGTACCTGCGGGACAAGCACAAGGGCCTGCCCATCGACGTGCCGCAGAATTATTATCCGAATGATGACGACACGCAGGATCCCGTGGTGACCTGGCGGTCCAGTGCCAGTCTGCTGTATGCAAACTGGATCAACTATTTCGTCTACCAGACCACGCCCTATGACCTTGGCGAGATCCAGCCCCTGCGGGAGAAAAGCCGCCGGGAGAAGCCGAAGGAAGACCGGGACTGAGGCCGCAGAACAGCGGACTACATAAAAAGAAAGAAGGAGGACGCATCAGTTTGAAGGGATGCGTCCTCCTTTTGTTGTGGGGTTTTCCGGCCAATGCCAGCCCTGCGGGCTGTGGCCAGAGCGAACATTGGCTGCAGGCAGACGGGCACGTCCGGCAGGTCCCGCTGGCGGTCCGGCTGGAAAATGGCAGCTAATCGCGAAAAAATGGTAGCAACACGTTGCTACCATTTTTTCGCGATTAGCTGCTATACTGACTTTACTGAAGGAGAATACTGTATGGAAAGAGAATCAGACACTCTGGAATACAAGGAAAAAGTAACAGATTCATTCCTTAAAACTGTCTCTGCCTACGCAAATTTCAGGACCGGAAAAATCGTTTTTGGTGTCACCGATACACTGGAAATCAAAGGTCTCAGGGATCTGACCAGCTCCGCTTTAAGCATTGAAAACAAAATCAACAATTCACTGAACCCTGTTCCAGCATTCAATATCCATGTTGATGAGTGTAACAGAACGGTCACACTCGAAGTTTCGAAAAGCCCTTTTGCTCCTTATTTTTATCAGGGCCAGGCCTATATACGCCGCGATTCTTCCACAGTTCCCGTTGACCGCTCTTTGCTGATGGATATGATTCTGAAAGACAGGAATCTGACATTCGATCAGCTTCCCTGCAAGAAAGAGGACCTGACCTTTCCCACACTGGAAAAGCTGCTTCAGAAAAAAATCGGTCTGGAAACACTGGGAAAGGATACAATGACCACTTTTGATCTCTACGATAAAAGCTACGGATATACCAATGCGGGTCTCCTTTTTTCATCTGAAAACAGTTTCCCTGGAGTAGACATTGTTCGCTTCGGAACTGATCACAATGAGATCCTTGCAAGAAGAACACTGGAAAAACAGTCTGTTCTGGATATATACAATGATGCCTGTGATCTGTTCTTTCTCTTCTACTCTTCAGAACGCATCGAAGGGATGGAACGGACCGTATCCCTCCGTATCCCCGAGGTGGCTTTCCGTGAAGCACTGGCCAATGCTCTGGTTCATCGCGACTGGTCCATCGGGAATGCCCGGATCCAGATTGCCATGCTGGAAGACAGAATAGAAATCATTTCGCCGGGAGGATTTCCCGAAAACATGAACGAAACACTGTACTTCCAGGATTTCTACTCCGTACCACGCAATCCTCATATTGCCTATGTGTTTTTGCGGCTTGGTCTGATCGAACGTTTCGGTACCGGTGTGAGACGAATCCTGAACAGCTATCAAAATGAAATCGTCAAGCCGTCTTTCCATGCGACGGAAAACACAATTTCAGTCACGCTTCCAGTTGTAAATCAGCTGACTGATCTGAGTCCGGATCAGCAGAAGATTTATCTGTTTCTCATGGAAAAAAAGTTTGCCGGGAGACAGGCCATTGAAGACCACTGCGGTTTTTCCCGCTCCAAAACCACAAACCTCCTGAATCAGTTGATGGCAGCTCACATCATTGGAAGAACAGGTAATTCAAGATCTGTTGAATACTTCCTGCTTTGAAAGAATGGCAGCAACGGCTTGCTGCCATTTTGCGGTCATTAGCTGCCAAAGTGCTCAATCATGAATCTTCTCCCTGCATGAACAGATGCAGGCTCAGACAAACACCTCCGGATTTCTGCTTTCCGGAGGTGTTTGTCTAATCAAGAAGTTTCAGGTTGTCGGCCTTCATCACCGAATCCGGCAGGACCAGCTTTGTCCTGCAGTCCTTTTCCAGACTGTCCAGTGTCTTCTGGTTGATATAGATGCTGAGGTTGTCCTGGAAGACTTTGACGGGAATATCCGCAGTGTCCTTGCCTTTGAGGACCTCCACAGTCATCCTGGCGGTTTCCCTTCCAAGTTCCTCGTAGTCAATGCCCACCGTGGCAAAGGCCCCATCCTGCACCATGGAATCCGCTGCAGCATAATACGGAACGTGGTTTTCCAGGGCAATGGATGCCAGGGCGGTCATGCCCGAAGCCACGATGTTGTCATTCGGCGAAAACAGCACATCGCATTTTTCCACCAGCATCTGCGCTGCCTGCTGCAGAGTGGTCAGATCGGTTCCGGTACCGTCAATCACTTCCAGGCCCTTTTCCTTCGCGTACGCCTTGAACCGGTTGAGCGTGGAGACTCCGTATATAGATGGCGCAAACTGCTCTCCTACCGCTTCATGCCCGCAGCCATCAGGTCGCCATAGACCGGAGTGCCCAGTCCGAAACCGCCGGCCACTTCCAGGATCTGCCCCGTTACAAAGGCTGCATCGTCGCTGGCAAAATAGGCTACCGCTGCCGCAATTTCCTCCGGCTTTGCCATTCGCTTCAGCGGGGTCTGTTTCAGGAAAATATCCCGAAAGGTATCGCTCAGGTTGTCCTTCACCGCATCCGTGGCTGTCATCCCTGGCAGCACCGCGTTGCAGCGAATATTGTACTGTCCTGCCTGCACCGCTGTCAGTTTCGTCATGTCGTCAATTGCTGCCTTGGATGTGCCATATGCCACCTGGGAGATATCGGGAGTCGTTGCGGCTACTGATGAAATGTTGATGATGGAACCGCCCGTCGTCTTCATGGCACCAATGGCCGCCTTCGTGCCCAGAAACACGCTTTTCAGGTCCACATCCAGCGTATCCCGGAACACATCCCAGTCTGTGTCCCCCATTGTTCTGTCCTCTCTGGGATTCGAAGTGCCGAAGTTGTTCACCAGAATATCCAGGTGCCCTTCCTGCTTCATGACGGTATCCACCATGGCCTGGTAGCAGCTGTCATCATAGGCATCAAAATACACCACTTTCACCTTGCCGCCGGCTTTGTTCATTTCGTCTGCCAGCTGCTGTGCGTACTCCAGCCGTCTGGCTGCCATATACACCGTGGCGCCTTCTTTCGCAAACCGCTGGACAACAGCCAGCCCGATTCCCCTGGTACTGGCTGTCACCAGGGCTGTTTTGTTTTCAAGGTTCATTGAATTCCCTCCTGTCCTGTTTCACCATAGCATCCGATAGCATAAGACATGCTTTACAACGCTTCCGGCTGTGACGGCCGGTTGCTGAGTTGCATCCATCATCGGCAGCATAAAACTCCCGCGGCTCCTTTCACAGAACCACGGGAATTTTTTGCATATCAGTCTTTCATGCCAGAAACCGGCACCCCAGGATCACGATCCCCAGCACCACCAGGACCACGCCCACGGCGCGGTTCAGCGTTTCCGGTTTTGCTTTGTTGGCAAAGCGGGCGGCAATCTGGGCCCAGAGCAGCGTGAACAGCATGCACAGTCCCAGGATAACGGGATCAGGCAAGCCGCCGATGGCAAAATGAGACACAGCCCCGGTCAGTGCAGTGAACGCCATCACAAACACGCTGGTGCCCACTGCCATTTTCAGGGAATAGCCCAGGAAGCTGGTGAGCACCAGAAGCATCATCATTCCGCCGCCGGCACCGACAAAGCCGCAGATGAATCCGATCAGACTTCCCCAGATCAGGGATTTCCGGATCCTGGCCGGGCGGTCCAGCGCAGCCAGGCCGGAGCCTGTGACAAGCACCGGTTTCACAATGAACTTGATGCCCAGCAGGAAAGTCATGAAGACAGACATGGATCCCATGGCAGCGCCGGGCACCAGGCTGGAGACCCAGGACCCGACCATGGTAAACAGCAGCACGGCTGCCAGCATGACCAGGGCATTGCGGATGTCCAGGTTGCCGTTTTTTCCATAGGTCCAGGCAGAGGCGGCACTGGCCAGGACATCGCTGGCCAGTGCGACACCCACCGCCATGTACGGTTCCATGCCCAGAAACGTGATCAGCATGGGAGAAATCACCGCTGCGGCGCTCATCCCTGCAAATCCGGTTCCCAGTCCGGCACCCATGCCGGCAAAAAAGGTCACAGCCAGAATGATCCAGAAATTCATATTCAGGTTCCTTTCTTTGTATCAAATACAACGACTGTAACAGGAAAATGATGATCCGGGAAGATGCAGAAAGCTGAAATGGCTGCTGGATCTGCCGACTCCTGTGGCAGAACCTGCCCAGTTTTTTCGGTTTGTTGTGCAAGGCGCAAAAACGTTCCCAGTTTTTGGGAACGTTTTGATATTGTTCGCAGTTTTTCCGGATTTTTGGGAACGCCAGATGTTGGTTTCTCAGTCTCTGTCCCAGTCTTCCATCAGGGAATACAGCCAGCTGTTCTTATAAAGCATTTCCCGGCCAACCCGTTCCGCCTCCACGATCCCCAATGCTTTCAGTTCCCGCAGATATTTGTCCGCCGTATTTCTGGAGACCCCCAGCCTCTCCTGCACAAACTCTGACTTGGTATAAAAATTGTAGAACAGCAGCTCCGTCATCTCTTTGCGCTGCTTGATGCCGCTTTTCTCCATGATTGCTTCCGCTGCCTTCATGGCTTCCTGCATCCGGTTGATGAAAGCGATGGTGAACCGGCTCATTTCTTCGATCCCCCGCAGCATATACAGAATGAAGTCCTTGAACGAATCCGGATCTGAATGCATGGAGTTCAGCAGTCTGTAGTATTCTGAACGGTTCCGGTTGATATAGCGGGAAAGATACAGAACGGGCTGGCTCAGGACGCCGGCGCGGACCAGATACAGAATGTTCAGGATACGTCCCGTTCTTCCGTTTCCATCTGTGAAGGGATGAATGGATTCAAACTGAAAATGCACCAGCGCCATCTTGATCAGCGGATCCAGATCCTGCAGCTCGTCATTATTGATGTAGTTCTCCAGATTCGTGAGCAGCTCCATGATTTCTTCATAGTCCTGCGGCGGATTCCAGACTGTCTTGCCGGTCCGGGAATTCAATATAACTGTTCCGGGAATCCGTCGAATATCTCCTGTTCCAGGCTCCACGATCTGATGCAGCCGGACAATATCCCGGATTCGCAGAAGGTTCAGCTCTTTTTCTCGCAGCCTTCCCAGTCCGGTCAGGACAGCCTGTCTGTAATTGACCACTTCCTTCGAGGAAGGGGTCGTAGCCGTACTGGTCATCTCTTTGAAAATCGCGTCATAGGTGGTCACAATATTCTCGATTTCACTGGATTCCTTGGCTTCCCCAATCGTCACAGCATTCAGAATGATGTCCGGATTTGGCAGAAGGCGGAGTGTCCCGTTCAGTTCCCCCAAAGCAGCTTTTGCGTTCCCCAGCTTCTTCAGGATCTCTATGTCGTCGAAATCAAGATCATACGGCAGTCTTCGCATATTCCTTCTCCTCCCTGTTGGAATTCAGTATACCTGACCTGCCCAGTTTTTTCGATTTTTTGTGCAAGTCGCAAAAACGTTCCCAAATTTTGGGAACGTTTTTTGATTGTTCGCAGTTTTTCCGGATTTTTGGGCACATCAGCCGACCGACTGCGCCGCATCTGCCGGGTCCAGCAGCGGCAGGTCCTGGTCCCGCACCCAGACAGACAGACCGCCGTCGGGACAGGAAAGTGTCATGTTCCCGGTTTCATCTGCCTGCAGATGCCTGCTGCGGTCCATGATGTCCGTAAAACCGCAGCCTGCCACATCCGGTTCCTGCACCTGGCATTCCTTGCCGGCCGCTTTGGTCAGGATCAGGAAAAAGGGGTGGGCGCCTTCGTTTTTCCAGACCAGCACCTGGCCGTCCCCGGTCTCATAGTCCCGGATCACGCCTTCTGAGAGCCGGGAGCGGATCCGCAGCATGTCCTCCAGACCGGCGGTCTTCGGCTTTCCGCTGGTCATGCCGTACAGATCGCCGAAGAACACACAGGGGTACAAAAGATCCCGGAGCAGAAGAATCGCGTTGGCCTGCGGCCGGAACCAGTCCATGACCCAGGATTCCAGGGCCTGTCCGGGCTGTGTGTCATGGTTGTCCACAAAGGGCACAGCCAGCGCCGGGGCCCGTTGGGCCAGCGTGTCCCTGAACAGCTGCCGCAGATCAAAGGTCCCATTGCTCTGACTGGCCTGCTGGAGATGGTAGTGCAGGGGCACGTCAAACAGCGCCATGCATCTCTGACTGGCTTCCAGATACTCCAGCAGCGGATGCACATCTCCGCTCCACCATTCTCCCACGGCAAACGCCGGCTGCCGCAGTTCTTTTCTCATGGCCCTCAGCCACCGGGTGAAAAACCCGGAATCAATGGACTTCACCGCATCGAGCCGGAAACCGTTCACCGGCACCTGGGACAGATACCATCGTCCCCAGCGGTAAAGTTCCCGGATCACCCGGCGGCTCTGGAAATCCACGTCATCGCCCATGATGAAGTCGAAATTGTCTTCTTCCTTCGAGACCCGGGAATCCCACTTCTTGCCGTCAAACTCCATCAGCTCCGTTTTGCCGGTGGTCTGGTCAAAGTCAGTCCCCGTAAAGTCCTTCCAGGTCCAGTGAAACCGCGAGTATTTGTTGTGCCGGTCCGGAAAATCGTATCCGGTCCAGACCTCGACAGGATGCTCCGGCGCAACGGCTGTGTTGCGGTGGCTCCAGTCCATGGTCTCGGCTTTCACCTGTTCGGGATAGTCTGCGCCCATCCGGTGGTTGAAGACAATATCCGCCAGCGCATCGATTCCCTGCTTCCCAAGGGCCTTGACTGCCTGCACGTATTCCTCTTTGGTGCCATATTTGGTGCGACTGTTCCCTTGGCGTCAAATTCACCCAGGTCGTACATATCATATACACCGTATCTTGTATCGTTGACTCCCCCCTGGCCTTTGTATGCCGGCGGCATCCAGACCATGGTGATCCCCAGACCCTTCAGATAGCCGGCATCAGCGTAAAGCCGGCGCCAGAGTGTACCGTCCGCAGGAAGGTCCCACTCAAAATACTGCAGCATGGTTTCCATGAACCTCACCTCCTGACGGGATGGTATCACCCTCCGGACCGCGGCAGCCCTTTCATGGCATCAAATTCCGTAAGGAATCATGAAACTTTTCAATCAGCCTTTGCCTGGCTGTCCTGCACGGCCTGCACCATGTCATGGACAAAGGAGCCAACCACTGTCGGTGCTTCCATCCCATGCCGGCCCACAAGCTTCACGATCGCCGACCCCACAATGACACCATCGGCAGACTGTGCCATCTGCCGGGCCTGTTGGGGACTGGACACGCCGAACCCGATCGCCACAGGCACATCGGTCTGTTCTCGGATCTGCGTCACAATGGCATCCAGATCCGTCCGGATCTCGGTCCGGGTTCCGGTGACGCCCAGGCTGCTGACCAGGTAAATGAATCCCGCGGCTTCCCGGGCAATCATGGCGATCCGTTCCCGGGAGGTCGGGGCAACGAGGGAAATCAGAGCCACTCCATGCGCATCGCACACAGACTGAAACTCCTCTTTCTCCTCAAAGGGGACATCCGGCAGGATCAGGCCGTCGATCCCGCATTGCGCGCAGGCTTCCATGAAGGCATCGGCACCGAAGGCAAAGGGCACATTGGCATAGGTCATGATCACAAACGGCACCTGGATGCCTTCTTCCCGCAGGTCCCGGGCCATGTCCAGCACCGCCCGGGGTGTGACGCCGGCTTTCAGGGCCCGCTCACTCGCTGCCTGAATCACCGGTCCTTCTGCCGTGGGATCTGAGAACGGCACACCCAGTTCAATGACACCGGCTCCCGCGGCCGCCATTTCCCGGATGCACGCTTTTGTGGTTTCCAGATCCGGATCGCCGCAGGTGATGAAGGGAATGAAGGCCTTGCCGCGGCTGAAAGCCTCCTGCAGCCGGCTGGCCCCCTGATTGAATTCAGTCATGAAGATCCTCCCCGCGGTATCTCGCGATTGCTGCCACGTCTTTATCCCCCCGGCCGGAGACGGTGATCAGGATACTCTGGTCCGGCCGCATCTCTTTTGCCAGCTTCATCCCATACGCGATGGCATGCGCCGACTCGATGGCCGGAATGATGCCCTCTGTCCGGGACAGGTATTCGAAAGCTTCCACGGCTTCCTCATCCGTCACCGGCACATACTGTGCGCGGCCAATGTCATGCAGCCATGCATGTTCCGGTCCCACACCGGGGTAGTCCAGGCCCGCGGAAATGGAGTATACCGGCGCGATCTGGCCCTGGTCATCCTGACAGAAATAGGACTTCATGCCATGAAAGATCCCCGGCCGGCCGGTGTTCACCGTCGCGGCGGTTTCCAGCGTGTCGATTCCCCGCCCCGCCGCTTCACAGCCAATCAGGCGGACTGCAAAGTCATCGATGTAGTGGTAAAAGCTGCCGATGGCGTTGGATCCCCCGCCTACACAGGCGATCACCGCATCCGGAAGGCGTCCGGTTTTTTCCAGCATCTGTGCCCGGCTTTCCCGGGAAATCACCGCCTGAAAGTCCCGGACAATGGTCGGAAAGGGATGGGGACCCATGACGCTGCCAAGGCAGTAATGGGTGTCGTCGATCCGCCGGGTCCATTCCCGCATGCATTCCGAGACCGCGTCCTTGAGCGTGGCGGTTCCGCTGGTCACCGGCACCACCGTGGCCCCGAGCAGCTTCATGCGGTAGACATTCAGCGCCTGTCGCCGGGTGTCTTCTTCCCCCATGAACACCACACAGTCCATCCCCAGCAGGGCCGCAGCCGTGGCGGTGGCCACTCCGTGCTGCCCGGCTCCGGTCTCCGCAATCAGACGGGTCTTGCCCATTTTCTTTGCGAGAAGTGCCTGTCCCAGGACATTGTTGATTTTGTGGGCCCCTGTGTGATTCAGGTCTTCGCGCTTGAGGTAAATCTGCGCCCCTCCCCGATCCCGGGTCATTTTTTCTGCATAGTACAGCCGCGAGGGGCGTCCGGCGTATTCATCGAGCAGCGTCTGCAGTTCTTCCTGAAACTGCGGATCCTCTTTGTACCGGCAGTAGGCCGTTTCCAGTTCCTGCACGGCGTGCATCAGCGTTTCCGGGATGTACTGTCCCCCGTGAACGCCGAAGCGCCCCGGTCTGTTGTCCCTGTTTTCTGTCTTCATTTCCTGCTGTCTCCTTTCCTGTCTCTCCGGTTTCCTGTGGCTGTTCATGCTGCCAGGAGCAGAAACCGGGCCCAGCCCATGCCGTCCTGGCGGACCATCTCCCTCTTTGGTGCCGGTATCCGGCGGCAGCCGGCGGCTTCCATGAATGCCTGCATTTTCCCGGGATCCTTCCTGCCCCGGGTCTCGATCCCGCTGGAGACATCCAGTCCCCAGGGCTGCAACGCTGCCGCGATCCGGACATTTTCCGGAGTCAGTCCCCCTGCCAGGATGTACGGCCGGTCAAACCCTGCTGTCAGGCTCCAGTCAAAGGTCTTTCCTTCCCCGGCGCCTGCATCCAGGAGCACCATGTCCGCCCGGGTTTTCCGGGCTGCCTCCAGGTCCAGGACACTGCGGATCCTGAAGGCCCGGATCACCGGGGCCAGGCGTCTGAGCTGCCGCACCATTTCTTCCGATTCCTGTCCATGGAGCTGGATCATGTCAATGATGCCGTTCTTGACCAGTTCTTCGATCGCGGCCGGATCCTGGTCGCAAAACACCCCCACAGCCCGGATGGAAGGATCCAGGCGGGATCTGAGAAGGGCGGCTGTACGTGCATCGATGCGGCGGCTGGAACCGTGCGCAAACACAAATCCCGCCATATCCGGATGCACCCGGTTGGCCGCTTCCACATCCGCCATGGTCCGCAGTCCGCAGAATTTCACCTGCATGATGCCCCGGCGCTCCATCAAAGGCCGCCTTCATCCGCAGCAGCGGGTGCCTGCTGTCCGGTGAGCTCCGCCAGTTTTGCCGCCTTGTCACCGGCTTTCATCAGGGCTTCCCCTACGAGGATGGCATCGGCAAAATCTGCCGCTGCGGCTGCATCACCGGCTGTCCGGATGCCGCTTTCGGACACAAACAGAGTCTCTTCCGGGACCAGTCCCGCCAGAGTCCGGCTGTTGGCGGTATCCACCGTGAAGGTCTTCAGATCCCGGTTGTTCACACCAATGACACAGGCCCCGGCCTGAAGCGCCCGGCGCACTTCGTCTGCATCGTGGCATTCCACCAGCGCCGAAAGCCCCAGAGAATCCGCCAGACGCAGATATGCCTGAAGCTGACCGTCTTCGAGCAGGCTCACGATGAGCAGCACCGCATCGGCGCCCAGTAAACGGGCTTCCAGGATCATGTACGGATCCACGATGAAATCCTTGCGGAGAACCGGAATGTTCACTCTTTCGGCGATTTCTTTCAGATACGCGTCGCTGCCCAGAAACTGTGTGGGTTCCGTGAGCACGGAAATACAGGTGGCTCCGGCAGCTTCGTAGGAGCGGGCAATGTCAAGATAGGCGAATGTGTCGTCAATGATGCCTCGGGAGGGGCTGGCCTTTTTCACTTCGGCAATGACAGACAGCCCTTTGGTTTGCAGGGCTTTCTCGAAGGCAAAGGGCGGCAGGTGGCCAGGGGCTGTCCGGACCAGCTGTTCGAGCTGTTCCTGTGGCAGCCGCCGTTTGTTCTCCTGTGTCCTGCGCTGTGCGGCACAGGCAAGGGTCTCCAGAATGGTGGGTTCCGCCATGTGATCCACCGCCTCAGACCTGGCTTGCGGCAATGACTGCCTCCAGTGTCTTGAGGGCCTTTCCGGAATCGATCAGTTCCGCCGCCTGACGGATGCCTGCGGCCATGGTCTCCGCTTTGCCGCCGATGTACAAAGCCGCCCCCGCATTCATCAGCACGGCATCCCGCTTCGGGCCGCGTTCTCCCAACAGGATGTCTCTGGCGATGCGCGCATTCTCGTCCGGGGTGCCGCCGGTCAGGGCTTCCTTCCGGCAACGGGTCAGGCCGAACTGCTCCGGGGTGAGTTCGTATTTTTTCACCCAGCCATCCCGGATTTCGCACACCGTGGTGGGCGCCGAGAGGGAAATCTCGTCCAGCCGGTCCTGGCCATAGACGACCATGCCCCGCTTCACGCCCAGGTTCGAGAGCACATGGGCCAGGGGTTCGGTGAGGTATTCATCGTAGACCCCCAGCAGCTGCATGGAGGGAGAGGCGGGGTTGGTCAGAGGACCCAGGATGTTGAATACCGTGCGGAACCCCAGCTCCCGGCGAATGGCGCCCACATACTTCATCGAGGCATGGTAGTGCTGGGCGAAAAAGAAGCAGAATCCGGTTTCTTCCAGCATCTGCCTGGCCTTTTCCGGATCCTGGGTCAGGTTCACGCCCAGGGCTTCCAGGCAGTCGGCAGTGCCGCACCGGGAGCTCGCCGCACGGTTGCCGTGCTTGGCCACTTTCATGCCGGCAGCTGCCGCCACCAGGGCAGAGACCGTGGAGATGTTGAAGGAATTGGATCCGTCGCCGCCGGTTCCCACGATTTCAAAGACCTCGAAGTCTGTCTTCACCGGCGTGGCGTGTTCCCGCATGGCAGCGGCACACCCGGCGATTTCTTCCGCTGTTTCGGCTCTCGCGCTTTTGGCAGACAGTGCTGCCAGGAATGCGGCATTCTGTGTCGGGGTGGTGGTTCCGTCCATGATTTCATTCATGACGGCATATGCTTCTTCGTACGTGAGGTCTTCCTTGTTCACGATTTTTTCAATGGCTTCGCGGATCATGCGGGTTCTCCTTCCTGTGGGGTTGTGTGTGCGCCGGGCAGGGCGGATGCAGCCGGTGCGGTGTGTTTCAGAAAGCCGGCCAGGATGTCCTTTCCCAGGGGCGTGAGAATGGATTCCGGGTGAAACTGCACCCCGAACACCGGCAGACTTTCGTGTTCCACGGCCATGACCTGGCCGTCTTCACTTCGGGCTGTCACCACCAGTTCCGGGGGCAGGGTGTCTTCCCTGGCTGCCAGGGAGTGATACCGCCCGGCACTGAATTCCGGTGGGAGCCCGGCAAAGAGTCGGGAACCCGGTTCCGTCCGGATCCGGCTGGCCTTGCCGTGCATGAGCCGGGGTGCATGGGCAACGGTTGCGCCAAAGGCTTCACAGATGGCCTGGTGACCCAGGCAGACACCGAAGAGGGGGATCCGGCCGGCAAAGGCGCGGACGACCTCCAGAGTGATGCCCGCATCCGCCGGTTTTCCCGGCCCGGGTGACAGGAGGATGTGCGTGGGCTGCAGCTGACCGATTTCGTCCACCGTGATTCGGTCATTTCGGACCACCCGGACATCGGCGCCGAGTTCCTGTGTCATCTGGACCAGATTCCAGGTGAAGCTGTCGTAGTTGTCTATCAGCAGAATCACAGTCTGTCCTCCTGGGCCTGCAGCAGGGCGCTCAGCGAGGAACGCGCCTTGTTCAGGCACTCTTCATACTCTTTCTCCGGATCGGAATCCGCGACAATGCCCGCACCGCTGCGGACAAACACCTGTCCGTTCTTGTGGTACACCAGCCGGATGGCAATGCACATATCCATGTTTCCCGAAAAATCCAGATATCCGATGCACCCGCCATAGATGCCCCGTTTCGTGCCTTCCAGTTCGCCGATCAGCTGACAGGCCCGGATCTTCGGGGCACCGGAGAGCGTGCCGGCCGGCAGCACAGCCTGGATGGCATCCAGGGCGTCCAGGTCTGTGCGGATCTGTCCGGTGACAGTGCTTGCCAGGTGCATGACATGGGAGAACCGCTGTACTTCATGGAATGTTTCCACCTGCACACTGCCGGGTCTACAGACGCGCCCCAGGTCGTTGCGCCCCAGATCCACCAGCATGTCGTGTTCCGCCAGTTCCTTTTCATCCGCCAGGAGCTCAGCTTCCAGCACCAGATCTTCCTCTTCTGTGGCACCACGTTTCCTGGTCCCCGCCAGGGGAAAGGTGGACAGCCGGCCGTCTTCGAGTTTCACCAGTGTTTCGGGACTGGCACCGGCGACTTCGACATCCGTTCCGGAGAAATAGAACATATAAGGAGAGGGGTTGATGGTGCGCAGGTGGCGGTAGGTTTCCAGCAGAGTGCCTTCAAATTCCGCAGACAGCCGGTTGGAGAGCACGATCTGGAAGATGTCTCCATCATGGATGTGGCCTTTGGCCAGCTGCACCATGTTTCTCCAGGCCTGGCGGTCAAACAGCGGCCGGATGTCGGATACAAGCCGGCTTACCGGTTCTTCGGCTCTGGTGCCGGTTTCCAGCAGGTCTTTCATGTGGGCGATCTGCAGCTGTGCCCGGTTCCACGACACGTCCAGGCAGTGCAAATCGACGGTGGCAATGAGCAGGATCTGCTGGCGCTGGTGGTCGAAGGCGATCACGGTGTCAAAGAGCATCAGGTCCAGGTCCCGGAACGCATCCGGATCCTGGACGGAAACCTTCGCCGATGGTTCCGCGTACTGGATGGCGTCGTAGGAGAACCAGCCGACGAGTCCTCCCGCAAAGGGCGGCATGCCGTGGATCCGGGGGCCTCTGTGCCTGTCCATGATCTGCCGCAGCTGGATGACAGGATCCCAAGTCTCGAGTTCCAGGTCCTGGATGTGCATGACGTGATCGATGCAGGTGATTTCCATACGGGGCTCATACCCCAGAAAGCTCCAGCGGCCCCAGGTGCCGTTTTTTTTGGCGCTCTCCAGCAGATATACGTGGCTGGACACGTGTTTCAGGATCCGGAGGGCTTCCATGGGGGTGATGAAGTCCGAAAGAATGGATGCAGCCACGGGCATGGTGTCAAATCCCAGGGCAGCATATCGTTTTGCATCTTCATATGTGGGGAAACAGTGCATGATCGGCTCCTTTCGATGAAAAAAATCCCTGACAGAAAATACTTCTGTCAGGGACGAATCTTTCATCACGATCCGCGGTGCCACCCTGGTTCATGGCAGGCCATGCGCTTGCGGGATACTGACATATCCCCGGACCTTTACGGTGTCCTCCCGTCGCAGAATACTCCGGCCACCCGTTTCACTGCGCCCTCCGCGGTCCATTTGACAGCTGGGTCCTGACCTGACTCTCATCATCGCAGGCTCTCTGTACAGCCCTGGCTGCCGTTATCTCCGCTTCATCGGTTTCAATGGCCAAAGTTTTGCACAGGATGCAGGAGATTGCAACAGATTTACACAAATTTTCTGAAAAATTTTCAACAGAGAGCAGCGACTTTTTCTATTTCACTTTCCCTTTGCCCTTTTTCGTTCGAATAAATGGCATCCCTGCCCCTTTTCTGCCGGAAAGCAAAAAAGAACCGGCCCCTGTCGGAAACCGGCTGTCATTCTGTCAGATTCTGTCCTGGCCTGGGTGCACCGCTTCAGGTGTGCAGCTCCGCTTTCCGGGTTTCCTCCCGGTGGCACCAGCGCAGAAATGTGGTGTGCGAGACATCCAGCAGACCCGCGGCATCCCGGGCTGACAGATTGCCCGCTTCATACTCCCCGTAGACCTCCCCAAAGCGGTCGGGGATTGCCTTTGGCTTCCGGCCAAGGCGTTTTCCGCCATCCCTGGCCCGCTGCATGCCGTTCACCTGTTTCTTCCGGCGCATCTGGCGGTCTGTATCCAGCAGGTAATCCATGAGCCGGGAAAAATGCCGGTCTCCTGTCTTCAGTTCCGGAAAGTCCAGAATACTGACAGACACTTCCTTGTCCGTGAGCTCTTCCCATTTCAAGCTCAGCTGCAGCAGCGTGCTGCCAAGACACGACAAGGAGGGAATCGTCACAGTATCTCCTTTGCGCAGGGTGTGCAGCAGCTGCCGGAACCCCGGACGGGATTCGTCTCCCCTCTGGTCCAGAAAAATCTTCCCCGCACAAAACGGCTCGATCTGCCAGGTGGCATCCGTCATGGTATATCCGTACTGCATAGCATCCCTCCTTGCTTTATGTCTGTCCGATCAGGTTTTGCGATAAACCCGGGTTTATTCAACGGATTTTCTTCGATGGTGAAATTGTATCACCGGCCTGTGCAGCACCGGCTGGAATTTATTACACCATTTCTGAATTTAGTGCCAAATGGTCTAAAGTGAAATTTAAGATTATTTTTTCTATGTAACAAGCACCTCCATCTTGTCACCGCTGTCGGATTCTTCCGCCGACTGCACAGATCTGTGTCCCGGTCCTGTCCGGGACCGGCCTTCTCCGCAGGAGGCCCGCCTTTGGAAAACGGCAGGCCACCGGGTGATGACCTGCCGCATCGGACTTCCGGATTCAGTCTTCGTCCGCCGGCATCAAACGATGGATCACTGCCCGCCGAAGCGGTTCCACTGTTCCTCCGTGACAAACACACCGGCCGGGGCATCCCCGCGTTCAAACACGGCTTCTCCGCTCTCATCCGCCACCACACGGCGGCCGGGATCCGTGATGTCCACAAAGACCTGCCCCGCCATGGAGGGCTCACTGAGCACAAACCGCTCCGGGTCTGTTTCTTCCCGCTCACCGGCCTGGGATCCGCCGGTGACCTCCGCCGCCTGCGCAGGCAACGGGTCCATCAGCGGGATCTGTCCTTCGCCCCGCCTGGCCCAGTCTTCTTCCGTCACATAGATTCCCAGGGACCCCGGACGGCACGTGAAGGTGCCTTCGCCGTTTTCATTCACTGTGACTTTGTGATCCGGATCGGTGATGTCCACAAATGTGCGTCCCGCGATGTCCGGTTCCTGCACCGTATACTGCTTCCAGTCGCCTTCGGTCAGGATCACGAATACCGGGTGTTCTCCCCGCACGAGCCACGCCAGCATCTGGGGGTCATCCGTCCAGTAATCCGTCAGTTCGTTGCTCAGCAGATTGCGCCGGATCCACACCATGTCCCACAGAAACGGCACAGGGCCGTTGCTGCCGTCCTTCATGCCATAGAGATCCCCGTAGAACACACACGGGCACGGCTGGCTCCGCAGCAGGATCATGGCATAGGCCTGGGGCTTGAACCAGTTGGGAACCCAGGACTCCAGGGCCTGCCCCGGCTGGGTGTCATGGTTGTCCACAAAGGCACAGGCATACCCCGGCTGGTGGTCTGTCAGTGTATCCCGCCAGATGGTCCGCAGGTCATAGCCGCCATTGGACTGCCCCGCCTGCATAAAGTGATAGTGCAGGGGCACATCGAACAGTGCCATGGAATGGCCGCAGTCCTCCAGGTACTGATCCAGTTCCTGGACATACTGTGTCCAGAACTCGCCGACGGCATAGGCCGGTTTTCCCAGCTCCTTCTCCATGGCCTTCAGCCAGCCCGGGAAGAACGTCGAATCGATGGACTTCACCGCATCCAGCCGGAATGCGTTGATCCGCGCCGTCTGCACATACCAGCGCCCCCAGTTGCAGAGCTCCTCCACGACTTCCTTTTCATTGAAGTCCACGTCATCGCCCATGATGAAGTCAAAGTTGCCCTGTTCCCTGGATACATTTTCATTCCAGGACTTGCCTTCAAACTGCAGCAGGTTTTTGTCTCCCGTCGACTGGTCGTAGTCGGTTCCCGTGAAATCATTCCAGTCCCAGGTGAAGCTCGAGTACTTGTTGTTGCGCTCCGGGAATGTGTACTTTGTCCACACCTCCACCTGATGCTGCTGACCCATCGGTTCGTTCCGGTTCTGCCAGTTCATGTTTGTCGCCTGAATGGTTTCCGTCGCATCCGATCCCATCCGGTGATTGAACACGATGTCCGCCACCACGTCGATCTTCGCATTTCGGAGGGCATTCACCGCATCCAGGTATTCCTGGCGGGCACCGTACTTTGTCTTGACGGTCCCCTTCGCATTGAATTCCCCCAGGTCGTACATGTCATACACCCCGTACCCGGTATCCGTGCGCCCGGCCTGGCCCTTGTAGGCAGGCGGCAGCCACACCTTCGTGAAGCCCGCTTCCCTGAGTCCCTGCGCGGCTTCCTTCACCTGATTCCACAGCTGGCTGTCGTCAGGAAGATTCCATTCAAAAAACTGCAGCATTGTTTCCATTGTACATGCCTCCTTGGTTGCAGTAATTCATCGTCTGAAAGTATACCAAGGGCGAAGCTTTCATTCCTTTCATTCGCTTTCTGCAAGCGCATACTCTTTTTTTGCGGCTCCCGTCCCCCTGTGCCGATACCGGCTGTGTCTGTCCGGTTTTGCACCCGGCTGTGCATCCGCCGGAGTCGCTGCTTCTGATACAGGCTGTCAAAACATGGAAAAAGGCCCCCGCATCATCGGATGCGGGAGCCATTACCGGCTGTGCGGCGGGTCTGTCAGTGTTCTTCTTCCGGCTGCAGTTCAGTCAGGATGCCGAAATGATCGGAGATCACCGGTTCTTCTGCCCCATTGAAGACCACGCGGCTGGAGCGTACAGTCACGGGATGGCGGGCCCAGATCTGGTCGATGCGGCGGGCGGGCACCGCAGCCTGGTCGCGCCAGCCATCGATCACACCCTGGACCGTCCAGCCTTCGTCCTTTGTCTGTGCCAGGTCATAGGTGTCGCAGAAACCAGAGGCCTTCACCAGGTCATATGTCTGGCCGGATACCTGTGCATCACCGTTGAAATCCCCCATGAGATATACGGGACCGTCCTTCGGAAGCAGGTCCAGCAGCGTTTCCCACTGCCTGGCAAAGGGCTCTTGCGGATCGTTCCACCAGCTCATGTGGACCGTGAAAAACCATCCGTCTTCCGTGCGGATCCCCAGCAGTCTGCGGGTCCGGTAATTGAAGTAGTCGTCTGTGCGCGAAACCAGAAGATCCGCGGTTTCCAGGACCGGCTTTCTGGAAAACAGTGCCAGGCCTTCATCGTATTTGTCATAGCCCACCTTTGCAGGCAGCCAGCTCCACTGATAGTGCAGGCCTTCCTGTTCCAGGAGACGGGCCACGGCCAGGCCGTGATTGTCCCGTCGGAGAACCACTGCCTGCTGTGCAGGGACATACCCTTCGGGCATCGGCACAGCCGCGGCATTCCTGTGCTGGTTGACTTCCTGGAGGGCAATGACATCGGGCCGGAACCGGGTCACGGCTTTTGCAAACGCTGCCTGTTTTTCAGGCATCCCGGATTCTTCCAGGGAATGGGTGTTCAGTGTCAGCAGTTTCATAGAGTCCTTTCTCTTTTTCTCTGTCGGCTCCCAGACCTGTGCAGGGCTGCAGCCGGCGGCATCTGCCCGTCCGCCGCTGCAGCGGGTCCGGGTATAAAAAAGGCGAACCGGGTCATGAGCCGCGGTCCGCCCGAAGAAGGCAGGGAATCCTGTCCTAGAGAATGTCGTTGATATCGGATTTCAGGACATCGGCCTTCGGTCCATAGACCGCCTGGATGCCGGAGTCCTTGCGCACCAGACCCATGGCGCCTTCTTTTTTCCACGCCGCGGCATCTGCCACTTTTTCCGGATCCTTCACCGTCACACGGAGCCTCGTCATGCAGGCATCCACCAGTACGATGTTCTCGCGGCCGCCCAGCAGCGCAATGATGCGTTCCGGCTGGCTGTTTCCGTCACCGGATGCCGCCTTGTTTCCATCGGATGCAGCAGAGTCATCATCATCGGTCTGGTAGTTGCCCAGACGCCCCGGTGTTGCATAGTGGAACTTGCGGATCATGAAGTACGCCACAAAGTAGCCGATGGCGAAGAACGCGATGCACGCAATGACGAAGTTGATCAGGTCGCCCTGCAGGCCGGCATTCAGCGACATCGGGATCCGCGTCAGGAACTCCAGGTTGCCGAAGCTGTGAAGCCGCAGGTGGAAGATGCCCGCGAGTGCGAAGGCGCATCCCTGCAGCAGGGCATACACGATGTACAGAGGCACGGCGCAGAACATGAACATGAATTCCAGCGGTTCTGTCACACCTGTCAGGAAGACAGCCAGCGCCAGGGAAATGAACATGCCCTTGTACTTCTTTTTCTTGTCTGCATCCACGCAGCGGTACATAGCGAAGGTGATGCCCAGCAGCAGACCCGTCGCGCCGATCATCTGACCGACCTTGAAGCGCGCGGGAGTCACGGTCTGCAGCAGCTCGTTGTACGCCGCCATGTCACCGGCATTCTTGTAGTTGATCAGGTCGTTGACCCATGCCAGCCACAGAGGATCCTGTCCGAATACCTGTGTCCCTGCCTGGGCACCTGTCATGATTTCATATGTACCGCCGAAGGAGGTGTAGTTCATCGGGATCGTCAGCATGTGATGCAGGCCGAAGGGCAGCAGCAGACGCTCGAGGGTTCCGTAGATGAACGGCGCCAGGATCGGCGATGTCTCGGAGGAGTTGGCGATCCAGACACCGAATTCGTTGATGCCCAGCTGGATCATGGGCCATACAATGGCGAGAACCAGGGAAATGATCACAGACCATACAATGACCACCAGAGGCACGAAACGCTTGCCGTTGAAGAACGCCAGCGCATCGGGCAGCTTGCGGTAATTATAGTATTTGTTGTAAATGATCGCGCCTGTGAAGCCGGCAATCATGCCCACAAACACACCCATGTTCAGTGCCGGGGCCCCGAGCACACTCGTGAAGTAGCCATCCACGGCGATTTCCTGACCGAACAGCGTGTGAGTGACAGCCGCGGGATCCGCGAGCATGGCCTGGGTCACACCGAAGATCTGTCCGGTGATGCTGTTGATGAGGATAAAGGCAATGGATGCCGCAAAGGCACCGCCTGCGCGTTCCTTCGCCCAGCTGCCGCCGATGGCGATCGCGAAGAGCAGGTTCAGGTTGTTGATGATGGCCCAGCCGATGTTCTCCATGACTGCACCAATGGTGAGAATCACAGGAACGGATGCACCGGTCATGGCCACGAGTTTGCCCAGGGAAATCATCAGGCCGGCTGCGGGCATGACGGCGATCACGACCATGAGCGCCTTCCCGAATTTCTGGAGCACATCGAAGTTGATGTTCAGCTTCCGCTTCTTTTTCTTCTCTTCCGGCTTTTTGCCTGCTTTGGCTTCCTTCTTTTCCGCTGCCGGCCGGCTGTCACCAGTTTCGGCAGATACTGCTGTGGTTTCTGCTTCTTCCGCTTTCGGTGTCAGGGTCAGGATGGCTGTTTCCCCGGCTTTGCCCTTGCCCGAAGCTGTCTCGATCACCAGACTGCTGCTGTCGCCGCAGATGATGACCGGTGTAATGGGGTTGATGCCCTTTTCCTTCAGCAGATCCAGGTCCACTTCGGCAATCAAGTCACCTTTTTTCACTTTGTCGCCGGCTTTCGCATGTACGGTGAAGGGCTCACCCTCCAGTCCCACGGTTTCGAGTCCCACATGCACCAGGATGTCCTGGCCGCTTTCGGTCTTGAATCCGAAGGCATGCTTCGTGGCTGCGATCATGCTGAGGGTGCCGTCCACCGGTGCAACGATTTTTCCGTTTTCCGGAATCACCGCTGCACCGTCACCCATCATTTTTCCGGAAAAAATCGGGTCCGGAACCTGGTCGATGGCAACGATTTCTCCATCCAGGGGCAGCACGATCAGAATGGATTCATTCTGTCTGTCTTTCACTGTCATTCCCTCCTTCTCGGTAAGTGCTTTCATTGTATTTCGGAGAATTTGTTTGTGCAATGATTTCCGCAACAATTTCCGAAAACAATTCCATGATTTGCGACAAATACAAGTAAAATGCCCAGATAAACCGGAATGTCTTTGGACAAAATCCAGTAATTTGCGATTTTTTCTAAATTTTATGCAAATGTTGCATCGCCCGCAAACGGTTTCATGCTACCATTGTTGCATACACCGGATGCAATACTGACCATCCGGCTCGCTGCTGATGCATGCTGTTTCCGCAATCCGTGAAACCTGCATCGGCCGGATTCCATCTCATTTCCTTCCAGGAAGCTGAATCCGAATCATTAGAAAGGGTGAACATATGGCTGCGACGATCCGCGATGTAGCCGCGCTGGCAGGGGTGTCTCCTTCCACGGTGTCCCGCACCTGCCGCAACAGCTCCTCCATCTCTTTGAAAACACAGGAAAAAGTCCGGCAGGCCATGGCACAGCTGGGATATGAACCACCGGCCGGAGCCCTGGCACAGCAGGAAACCGGTCTGCGGACTGTGGGCATCATTCTGCCTTCTTCCCGGACTTCTTCCTTTGAAAATCCATTCTTTCTCGAAGTGCTCCGGGGCATCACCCAGTTGTGCAACGAGAAAAAAGTCCTGACAGCCCTGATCACCGGAAAGGATGATGCCGAGCTTCTTGACAGTGTCCAGGCCCATGCCCGGAACCGGCTGGTCAATGCCTGGATCGTCCTCTTTTCCCGGGAGGATGACCCTGTGGTGGACTATCTGTATGACGAAGGCATCGACTATGTCCAGATCGGGCAGCCTTCGAGTCATCCAAACGAAACGGTGGCAGTCGACAATGACAACATCGCCGCGGGGCAGGAAGCCGCGCGGTATCTCACAGGGCTGGGGCATCGTACATTTGCGTTCATCGGCTCGGATCCCCGTCACCGGTTTTCCACCGCCCGGTGCAGTGGCGTGCGCCTTCAGCTTCAGGAACAGGGTCTGGATCTGCGGCCGGCTACCGTGGCGCAGGTGGATGTGGACGATCCCCGGGCTCTGGAGATCATGGAAACGGCTCTGTTTCCGAAAACCGGTCCCCGTCCGACGGCTGTGGTGGCAGCAGACGAAATGCATGCGGTCCTGGTCCGTCACATCTGTCAGGAGAAAGGTCTGGAGATCCCACGGGATCTGTCCCTGATTTCCTTCAACAACTCCATTGTGTCGACCATCGTTTCTCCGGCCCTGACCTCCATTGACATCAATGCCCGTCAGCTGGGGATCGAAGCCGCCCTGCAGGCCATCAAGCATCTGGACAACCCGGATCTCATGCCTTCACGGACCCTGGTTCCGTTCCAGCTCATTGAGCGTGAAAGCTGCCAGGCGACGTCAGACACAGAGCAAACATCCGCCTGAGCCCGGGCTGCCAGCAGCACTGATCACGAATCTGAAAACAGCCTGAGAGCCGGAAGAATACTGCAAAGCTTCTTCAGGATCTCAGGCTTTTTTGCGCGCAGTTCAGGGGCCGGAAAACAAAAAGCCCCGTGCAGGCCATCACAGACAGGCAGCGGGGTATATACGGGGTATACAGAGACGCTCAGTTTTCTTCTTCCAGCTGTTTCAGGATCTCCCGGGCCACATGGACACCGGAAGCCGAGGCATGGGACAGGGAGTGGGTCACACCGGAGCAGTCTCCGATCACATACAAACCTTTGCGGCAGGTTTCCAGAGAGCTGTCCACTTCCACCTCCATGTTGTAGAACTTGACCTCCACACCATAGAGAAGCGTGTCATCGCTGGCCGTGGACGGACACACTTTGTCCAGTGCGTAGATCATTTCAATGATGTCATCCAGCTGACGCTTGGGTATCACCAGGGACAAGTCTCCCGGCGTTGCCTGAAGCGTGGGTTTCACAAATCCGCTTTCAATGCGGTCCTGCGTCGAACGCTGTCCGCGGATCAGGTCTCCGAAGCGCTGGACGATGACTCCGCCGCCCAGCATATTGGAGAGCCGGGCAATGGATTCGCCATACTGATTGGATTCATGGAACGGCTCCGTGAAGTGATTCGAGACCAGCAGCGCAAAATTCGTGTTGTTTGTATACAGCGCCGGATCCTCGTAGGAATGGCCGTTGACTGTCACAATGCCGTTGGTGTTTTCATTCACCACCACACCAAGAGGATTCATGCAGAAGGTCCGGATCCGGTCCTGGTATTTTTTCGAGCGGTAGACGATCTTCGATTCATACAGCGCATCGGTCATCTCGCTGAAGGTTTCATAGGGCACCTCCACCCGCACACCGATGTCGATGCGGCTGCTCTGCGTGGGGATCTCCAGGGTCCGGCACACCGATTCCATCCATTTGCTGCCGCTGCGGCCGGTGGAGAGAATGCATCGCCTGGCCCGGAAAACTTTGCCGGTATCCGCGGTCACGGTATACAGACCGTCTTCAAAAGAAACAGACTCTGCGCCGGTGTTGAAGAAGAAATCCACCCGGTCCTTCAAAGCCGCGTACAGGTTTTCCAGCACAACGTAGTTCAGGTCCGTTCCCAGATGACGGACCCTGGCCTTCAGCAGATGCAGGTCGTTCTGAAGACACTTCCGGTAAATCACCGGATCATCATTGGCGTAGAGCCGGGCCGGAGCCCCACCCATCCGGCAGTTGATTCCGTCCACGTATTCCATCAGTTCGATGGCTTTCTCTTCCCCTACATACTTGTACAGTGTTCCCCCGAATTCATTGGTGATGTTGTACTTCCCGTCGGAAAACGCCCCGGCTCCCCCGAAGCCGTTCATGATGGAACACGACCGGCACCCGATGCAGGACTTGATTTTCTCACCGTCTATGGGACACCGGCGTCCCTTGAGGGCGCTGCCTTTTTCCAGTACGGCGATTTTCAGTTCCGGTGCCTGTTGCGTCAGTTCCAGCGCAGAGAAAATCCCACCGGGACCAGCGCCAATGATGACAACGTCGTATATCATTTCAGGTTCCTGACTGCTGCAGGTTTCCTGGCGGATGCATTCAAATTCGTTCATTCTCGCTTTTCCTCTTTCTGTTTTTTTGTCGATGTCGGGCATCAGCCCAAAAAAAGCCTGAATTATAATACCCGGAAAAACCCGCAGTGTCAAGTACAGTCTCCAACTGCCTTTCATGCAAGACTGCCGGGTGAGGATGATGCTGCCGGCATGCCCGCAGAAGCCAGGGCCTCAGGCCGGCGGAACAGACAGCCTCTGTCTGTTCCACCGGCTGTAGTGGAAGGACTGACTGTGGGTATAAGACGTGAACAAGCAGGAACCGGCGGCAGTTGTCAGGCAACTGGCGGTTGCTTGTCCCGGCTGAATGGCTGGGTCATACTGATGTCAGAAGAAACGAGGAAATTGTATGAGTACAGGAAGCATTCTGAAAGGTCTGCGTGATGCAGCAATGATGACTCAGAGCACTCTGGCGGAAAAAGTCCATGTGACCAGACAGGCTGTATCCAGGTGGGAAAACGATGAAACGATTCCCGGTCCCGACATGCTGGTGACCTTGTCGGGTGTATTCGGTGTGTCCGTAGATGCACTGCTGGGGTCTCCGGAGATCCGGTTCTGCGAATGCTGCGGTATGCCGCTGGAGCCATCCATCATGGGAAGAACCAGAGACAAAGAGACAGATCCCCGATACTGCAAATGGTGTCTGGAGGATGGCAGCTTCGCGTACACAGAGGAAGAGCAGATGCTGGACTTTCTGGTCTCCCATATGCCGCAGGAAGGGATGAATGAAGCAGAATGCCGGGCATTCTATCATGCTCACCTGATGACACTGCCTTACTGGAAGGAAAAAGCAGAAAAGAGCTCTGCAGTCTGACTGCTTTTGGAACCGTCGGATTGCAAAGGGCTCCATCTGCACAAAAGCCGCCCTGTAACGGACAGCTCATGGGTCTGCATGAACTTGCCATGCGGCCTGATCACCAGGCGAAGATGCCGGACTGAGTTTTAAATGACAACGTTTGATCCAGACTTTCAATAAAAGAGACTTGCCTGCTTGTTCGACGTGTCGGACAGTCGCAAGGCTGTCCGGCTGGTCGGATTGGGACCGCCTGAGCGTGTGTGAGACGACTCAGGCATTTTTTCTTCTCTGAACTGCTTTCTGATCTTTCCCAGCCGTTTCAGAAGCTTCAGGCCCGACCAGCAGAACAGACAGGTTGTGACTGTCTGTTCTGCACGTCGTGCTGATATGCTGCCTCATGCACAAAAGCCGCCCCGAACAGGACGGCTCATGTGTCTGCATGAACCTGCCATGCGGCCTGACTGCCAGGCGAAGATACCGGACCGCCTTGACAGACACTCCGGTTGCTGCGGTCTCACCACATTGCTATAATGAAACTGAACAGCACGACTGTGCTGCTTTCAAAGGTTTACTTATCCCTGTTGGGACCGCCTGAGCGTGTGTGAGACGACTCAGGCATTTTTTCTTCTAACTGCTTTCTGATCTTTCCCAGCCGTTTCAGAAACTTCAGGCTCAACAGAGCAAGCTTGAGTCCTTCCTCCAGCAGGAAAACCAGAAGCAGAAGAATCGTCAAAAGTTCCATAGGGGACCTCCCTCCAATTCTGAAAATCCAAAATACCCGGCATCAGACCACGCGGATCACACAGACACAGCCATTTGAAAGCAGCGGCAGCCGGTGGTGCCATTATACCCGAACTTTCGCTTTGTTTTGCAACATTCACGAAATTATTCAAAATTTCCGCTTTTAATATCATTGGTAATACGTGTTTTTTCTTCGCATTTCTGTCACCTCTATGGAATAATTCCTTTCGATGCCATGCCGGTTGTGACCTTCGGCACCCTGGCAGTTTCCAGGAGGTACCCATGAAACGGTTTCTGCCTGCCCTTCTTTCCGCCCTGCTCCTTGCAGGCTGCTCATCCGCACCCGCTGCCGATGAGGATGACGGTTTCAAGCCCATATTCGGCGAAGACTCCGCTTCAAAGGAAGAAACTCAGTCTGACAAAAGCCCTGAACAGAATTCAGAACCCCCCTGCATTCCTGCACCTGGGAAGGAAAGGATGGAGTACGGGAAGACATCCGTGTCTTCGGTTCATCCGAAGATGCTCCCTTCACAAAAGTGGAACTGATTCAGTACATTCCTTCCGACATGGATTTCCAGAATACAGACGAGAAAGACATACAGGACTACCTGGCAAAATCCAAAGCTGCGGTGGCGGATGAAACAGGCTTTGATCCTTCCCTGATCACAATGGGCTGGGAAGACAATGACCTGACCATCACCTTTACCTGCCAGACCCTGGAACAGCTCCAGAAAATCCACGATTTCTACTACGATGACACAGTCTCCTTCATATACAAAACCGCATACGACATGGAAGGGACCACCGCCTGTGACGGTCAGCCCGTGAAACGTCCGAAAGCGGATATCAAGGACTTCGACAAGGACATGAACACCATCCAGGAGTGGAACTCGGCCAATGCCGCAAATATCGAATCCTTCTGGGACGGGACCATGGATCCCGATTCGTCGACAAAGTTCACAAACAGCATGGATGAGATCGGCAACCTGATCCGGAAATGGAAATACAACACCGACCTGCTCGATGACCAGCAGAAACAGACCTTTGAGGAAGTCAAGAAAGCCCACTCATATGCCCTGACGGGATCATGATGAACAAGCGCCGGAATGGCGCTTGTTTTCATTGTCCCCCTGCTTTGGGTTTGGCGTACCGTCCGCCAGCCCCACAATCCCCCTTGCAGATGCCTGCCACGGCAAAGACACCCGGAGCGATCCAGAACTGCTTGTGCAGTCTGGGCCCGGCCCCGGGTGTCTGCATTATCCTCTGTTTATTCCTTCGGCCCGTACTGCCGGTAGTAGGCGTCGATCTGCGCCAGCTGTTCCGGCAACAGCTCTCCCTTTTCGGAGAGGTACTCCACCACCTCCGGCATGGAGACAATGGCATGCGCCGGGAACCCGTACAGCTCCTCGATTTCCTTCAGCGCGGTTTTGTCTCCCTTTCCCCGCTCATGGCGGTCCAGAGACACCATCAGACCCACGATCTGTGTATCCGCAGCACCCCGCACCTTCGGCACGGTTTCCTCCATGGATTTCCCCGATGTGGTCACATCTTCGATCATCACCACCCGGTCGCCATCCTGCAGCTTTGTGCCCAGGAACCCGCCTTTGTCTGCGCCGTGGTCCTTGTCCTCCTTGCGGTCGGAACAGTAGCGGACCGGCTTGCCATACAGCTCGTCAAAGGCCATCGCTGTCGCCACCGCAATGGGAATCCCCTTGTAGGCAGGACCAAACAGGACATCGAAGTCAAGCCCATAGGCATCATGGATCGCCTTCGCATAGGCTTCCCCCAGCCCCTTGAGCTGGGCACCGGTCACATAGCCGCCGGCGTTCATGAAAAACGGCGACTTCCGTCCGGACTTCAATGTGAACTCCCCGAACTTCAGCACATCGCTGTCTTTCATGAAATCAATGAAATCCTTTTTATACTGCTCCATGCATTGTCTCCTCGATTTCCTCAAACACCTCTTTGGGGTTCCCGGCTTTTGTGATCGACCGCCCCACGACGATATAGTCGCAGCCGCGTTCCCTGGCCAGAGCCGGGGTGGCCACGCGTTTCTGGTCATCCTTGCTGTCGGAAGCCAGCCGGATTCCCGGGGTCACGGTCAAAAAGTCCGGCCCGCAGGCTTCATGGATCGCCTGTGCCTCATGCACACTGCAGACCACACCATCCAGACCGGCGTCTTTCGCATTTTTCGCATACCGGATCACGCTGTCCATCACCTCACCCGGAATCCCCTGTTCTTCATTCATGGCTTCCTTTGATGTACTGGTCAGCTGCGTAACCGCAATGCACAGCGGGCGTTTTTTCCCTTCCGGGGTCCCTTCTTCCAGTCCGGCAATGGCAGCCGCCATCATGGCTTTGCCGCCCGCCGCATGTACATTCACGATATCCGCCCCGCGCCGGGCCAGGTTTTTCATGCCGCCTTTGACGGTGTTGGGGATATCGTGAAGTTTCAGGTCGAGGAACACATCGTGTCCCATCGCCTTGATTTCATCCACGATGTCCAGCCCCGCGGCATAGGTCAGCTCCATGCCGACTTTCACCGTCACCGGGGAATTAAACTGTTTCAGGAACTCCAGCGCTTCTTCGCGCGACGAAAAATCCAGCGCCACAATGGTCTTGCTCATATCTGTCGGCTCCTTTCCCGCACAGCCTCCAGGCTGTCGTATCCATACTTCTTCAGCACCTCAGGCAGCTGGTCAATGATTTCCGGGCATACCCAGGGATCCGTAAAATTGGCACAGCCCACTTCCACCGCACTGGCGCCTGCCAGCAGGTATTCCAGCACATCTTCGGCACAGGTGATGCCCCCGCAGCCGATGATGGGAATCTTCACGGCTCTTGCACACTGGTATACACACCGGATGCCGACAGGCTTCACCGCAGGACCGGAGAGACCCCCGGTTTTGTTGGCCAGCAGCGGCTTCCCGCTTTTCAGATCCATCTGCATCCCCAGCAGGGTGTTGATCATCACCAGACCGTCGGCCCCGGCTTCTTCCACCGCTTTGGCAATGGCGACAATATCCGTCACATTGGGAGACAGCTTGACATACACCGGTTTCCGGCTCGCTGCCTTGCACATACGGGTGACATGCGCCGCCAGTTCAGGATCAGTGCCCAGCCCCATGCCGCCGTGTTTCACATTCGGACACGAGATGTTGAGTTCAAAGGCATGTACCCGGGGATCGTCGTTGAGGGCTTCGATGACCTTTACGTAGTCTTCCTCAGTGCTGCCTGCCACATTGCACAGCACCCGGGTGTCATACTGCGCCAGAAACGGCAACTCGTGTTCAACCACATACTCCACGCCTTTGTTCTGCAGGCCAATGGCATTCAGCATGCCCATGGGCGTATCCGCCACCCGCGGGGTAGGGTTGCCTTCCCTGGGTGCGGCGGATACCGACTTGATGGCAATGCCGCCCAGCAGCGAGAGATCGTACAGCTCTGCGTATTCCCGGCCATAGCCGAAGCAGCCGGAGGCCGGAATCACCGGGTTTTTCAGATCCAGACCCGGGAGCCTGACCGAAAGATCCATTGTTTTCATCACAGCACCACCTCACCGATCCGGAACACCGGTCCATCTTTGCAGACACGCAGCTGCGAGCCATCCGGTGTTTTCACTACACAGCCCATGCAGGCACCCAGACCGCACGCCATGCGGCTCTCCAGCGACACATAGCCGGTTTCATACCGGTCACTGACTGCCTTGAGCATAGGCAGGGGGCCGCAGCTCATGACCAGATCTGCTTCCAGACCCGCTGCATCAATCGCATCCAGCACTGTACCCGGTGTGCCGATGGATCCATCCATGGTCGCAATCACAGGTTCAATGCCCAGGGCTGCAAACAGGTCCAGGCCAAACACATCTGCCCTGGAGCCGAACCCCAGTACAGCCTGGACCTTCACGCCCTGTTCCTGCAGTTTCCGGGCGGTCATGACCAGAGGGGGCACCCCCACACCGCCGCCGATCAGGAGAACAGAACCGTGTCCCGGTCCTTTTCTTTCCCCGGGGCAGGAAGCATCCTCATTCTCTTTTCCACCTGACTGGAGACCACGTTCCTGCTTTCCGACGGGCTCGGCAGAAAGTTCCGCAGGAACTTCTGCCCGGCTGGTCGGAAATCCCGTTCCCAGGGGTCCGAAAACATCCACTGTTTCTCCGGGCTGCACCCGGGACAGCCAGTCGGTGCCTTTGCCCACGACTTTGTAGATCAGCGTCAACACGCCGTCTTTCGCTTCACATACGGAAATCGGGCGCCGGAGGAAATACTGGCCGCATTTCACCTCCACGAACTGCCCCGGTCCGCACTCCATATCCGTTTCCAGATCCAGTTTCCACACATCCCGGGCAATCGGGACATTGGACAGGACTTTCGTTTTCTCGTCTTTCATATGTTTATCTCCACAATCCCCGGTCCCTTCGAAAATGCACCGGTATAGACGGTGTCATTTACGGACAGAGCCGGTTTCTGCACGGCACGCCATTGTTCGGATGGGAACTCCATTTTGCAGCACCACCCTCAGGACTGCACTGCACCCCAACGGCGGCTGTCCGGATGGATAAACTGCCAGGCAGTTTACCATCCGGAAGGCCGGACGGGCGGGCCGCTATCGTCCCATTTCGTTCATGGACACCATCGAGAAGGAAAGACTCTCCAGCACACCCGCCAGGGCATTGGCCGTATCCAGGCTCGTCATGCACGAAATGTTGTTTTCCGCAGACACACGCCGGATCAGGAATCCGTCATTGCTGGCCTGGTTGTTGGCCGACAGCGTGTTGATGACAAAGTTCACCTGACCCGTCCGGATGATGTCCAGCACATTGTTGGTGTCGCCTTCCTCCACCTTGTCCGCCTCATGCACAAAGAGTCCCGCATCCCGCAGCATCTTCGCCGTACCTTTCGTCGCATACAGGCCATAGCCGATATCCGAGAACCGCTTCGCCAGCTTCAGCGCCTCCTCTTTGTCACCATCGGCCACGGTGATCAGCACCGCCCCGTGGGTCGGGATCCGCACGCCGCTGGCCACCAGTGCCTTGTACAGCGCCTTTTCCAGACTCGTATCCGATCCCAGGGCCTCGCCCGTGGACTTCATTTCCGGACCCAGTACCGTATCCACACTGCGGAGCTTCGCAAAGGAGAACACCGGCGCCTTTACGAACACACGCTCCTTGTCCTCCGGATGATACCCGGGGGTATATCCCTGTTCCGGAATGCTTTCGCCCAGGATCGCCCGGGTGGCCATCGCCGACATCGGCACGCCCGTGACCTTGGAAATGAACGGCACCGTCCGGCTGCTTCGCGGGTTGACCTCCAGGACATAGACTTTGTTGTCGCGGTCCACGATGAACTGAATGTTGTACAGGCCTTTGAAGTGGAATCCCTTGCCGATGCGGATCGCATAGTCAATGATCGTGTCCTTGACCTCCTGGCTGATGGTCTGAGCGGGGTACACCGAGATCGAGTCACCGGAATGCACGCCAGCCCGTTCGATGTGTTCCATCACACCCGGAATATAGACGTTTTCACCATCGGCCACCGCATCGATCTCCAGCTCCTTGCCGACAACGTACTTGTCCACCAGAATCGGCGCATCGTGGCTGATTTCCTTCACCGCCGTTGCCATATATTTCTTCAGGTCTTCGTCGTTGTGCACGATTTCCATGGCCCTGCCACCCAGAACGTAACTCGGGCGCACGAGCACCGGATACCCGATCCGTCCCGCAATTTCCAGGGCTTCTTCCACCGTGACAGCTGTTTCACCCTGAGGCTGCGGAATGTCCAGTTTGTGCAGCATGGCCTCGAACTCATGACGGTCCTCCGCCCGGTCAATGTCCTCCAGACTCGTGCCCAGGATCTTCACCCCGCGCTTGACCAGCGAATCCGCGAGGTTGATCGCGGTCTGGCCGCCAAACTGCACGATCACGCCCTCGGGTTTTTCCAGATCCACCACCGTCATGACGTCTTCTGTCGTCAGAGGCTCGAAATACAGCTTGTCGGAAATCGAGAAATCCGTCGACACGGTCTCCGGGTTGTTGTTGATGATGATGGCCTCATAGCCCGCATCCCGCAGGGTCTCCACACAGTGCACAGTCGCGTAGTCGAACTCCACACCCTGGCCGATCCGGATGGGGCCGGAGCCCAGCACCACGATTTTCTTCCGGTCGGAGACTTCGCTTTCGTTTTCCTCTTCATAGCTCGAGTAGAAGTACGGGGTTTCGGACGTGAACTCCCCGGCGCAGGTGTCCACCATCTTGAACACCGGCACAATGCCCTCCTGTTTTCGCAGTTCGTACAGTTCCTGCTCGCTCATGCCCCACTGCCGGGCGATCCAGGCGTCGGAGAAGCCGTTTCTCTTCAGTTTCCTCAGCAGGTCCCTGTTGCCGACAGCGGCCGGGTCCTTTGCTTCCGCTTCCAGGGCGAGGATCACCATCAGGTGGTCAATGAAGAAGGGATCCATCCGGGTTTCCCGCACAACGCGCTCGGGATCGCCGCCGTTTCGCAGGTACTGGGCAATGGCGAAGATCCGCTCGTCGTCGCGCTCGTGGATCCGGCTTAAAAGCTCGCCATCAGACATGTCAGCCATGTCCTTCTGCTCCAGGTGGTCGGTCTTTGTCTCCAGGGACCGGACGGCTTTCAGGAAGGACTCCTCGAAGCTGCGGCCAATGGACATGACTTCGCCTGTGGCTTTCATCTGGGTGCCCAGCTGCCGGTCCGCGCCGGGGAACTTGTCGAAGGGGAACCGGGGGAACTTCGTCACAACGTAGTCCAGCGCCGGTTCGAAGCAGGCGTAGCTGGTGCCGGTGATCGGGTTCAGGATCTCGTCCAGTGTCAGGCCGACGGCCAGTTTTGCGGAAATCTTCGCAATGGGATAGCCCGTGGCTTTGGACGCCAGGGCCGAGGACCGGGACACACGGGGATTGACTTCAATGACGTAGTACTTGAAGCTGTCGGGATCCAGCGCCAGCTGCACGTTGCAGCCGCCGCAGATCTTCAGCGCCCGGATGATTTTCAGGCTCGCTGTCCGCAGCATCTGGTTTTCCTGGTCTGTCAGGGTCTGCACCGGGGCCACGACAATGGAGTCACCTGTGTGGATGCCCACCGGGTCCACGTTTTCCATGTTGCAGACCACGATGGCGTTGTCGTTGGCATCGCGCATGACTTCGTACTCGATTTCCTTGTACCCCGCAATGGAGCGCTCGATCAGACACTGGTGGACCGGGGAGATTTTCAGCCCGGCTTCCGTGATCCGCCGCAGTTCTTCCTCATTGTGCGCAAACCCGCCACCGGTGCCGCCCAGCGTGTAGGCCGGACGCACCACCACCGGATAGCCCAGGTCTGCACAGAAATCCACCGCTTCCTGCACCGTGTGCACGATCATGCTCTCGGGAACCGGCTCGCCGATTTCCTGCATCAGGTCCCGGAACAGCTCCCGGTCTTCCGCCCTGTTGATGGCCTGCAGGTCTGTACCCAGGATCTCGACTCCGTAATCCTTCAGAATGCCGTCCTGCGCCAGTTCCACCACCAGGTTCAGGCCTGTCTGTCCACCCAGGGAGCCCAGGATGGCATCCGGGCGCTCCTTGCAGATGACGCGCTTGGCAAATTCCAGTGACAGCGGCTCGATGTAGACCCGGTCCGCAATGGAGGAATCTGTCATGATCGTCGCGGGGTTGGAGTTGATGAGCACCACCTCGTAGCCTTCTTCCCGCAGCGAGGTGCAGGCCTGACTGCCCGCATAGTCGAACTCCGCCGCCTGGCCGATCACGATCGGGCCCGAGCCGATCACCAGGATCTTCTTGATATCGTCGCGTTTAGGCATGCCGTCCCTCCTTGTCCATCATGGCCACAAACTTGTCAAACAGGTACGCCGTATCCTCCGGACCGGCGCTTGCCTCCGGGTGAAACTGCACGGAGAACACCGGCAGCTCTTTGTGCCGGACCCCTTCGCAGGATCCGTCGTTGAGTGCCTTGTGCGTCAGTTCCAGCTCTGTGTCCGCCAGCGAGTCAATGTCCACCGCAAAACCGTGGTTCTGACTTGTGATGTCCACCTTCCCCGTTTCCAGGTCCACCACCGGGTGGTTCGCCCCGCGGTGTCCGAACTTCAGTTTGTAGGTCTTTGCCCCGCACGCCAGGGAAATCAGCTGGTGTCCCAGGCAGATGCCGAAAATCACCGTTTTTCCCATCAGCTGCCGGATGGTCTCTATGGCCTGGGGCACATCTTCCGGGTCCCCCGGGCCGTTGGAAAGCATCACACCGTCCGGGTGATAGCTCAGGATCGTCTGGGCATCGGTGTCCCAGGGCACCACGATCAGGTCGCAGCCCCGACGGGAGAGCTCCCGCACGATGCCAAGCTTCGCGCCGAAGTCCATGAGCACCACTTTGTGGCCCCGGTTGGGAATCGGGAAGATTTTGCTGGAGGACACCCGTGCCACCTGGTCATGGAGATAGTCCGTTTCCTGCAGCTGTTTCACCGCCGCTTCGATGTCTGTATCGGGATTGGCCAGCATGGCCCGCATGGTGCCTTTGTTGCGCAGCTTGCGGGTGATGGCTCTTGTATCCACATCGTAAATGCCCGGAATGTTGTGGGCTTTCAGGAAGTCATCCAGCGTTTCCTGGCTGCGCCAGTTGTTCGGAGACTGGCACAGGTCCCGGGTCACGAACCCGAACACCGCCGGTTCGATGGACTCATAGTCATCCCGGTTGATGCCGTAGTTCCCGATCAGGGGATAGGTCATCATCACGATTTGTCCGCAGTAGGAGTTGTCGGTAAGGATTTCCTGGTACCCGGTCATTGAAGTGTTGAACACCAGTTCCCCGGTTTTCAGTTCATCCGACCCGAAGCCCTGTCCCCGGTATACGCTTCCGTCTTCCAGAATCAGCAGTCGTTCCATGATTCAGCTTCCTTTCTTCTCTGTCTCTGTATCCCGCCACACAGTTTTGCCTTCGCAGATCGTCTCGGCGATGGTACAGGCTGTGGGCCATTTGTCGAAGGGGGTGTTTTTCCCCCTGGAAAGAAATGTCGTTTTGTCTATAGTCCCCGGCCGGTTTTCATCCACCAGCACCAGGTCTGCCCGGTACCCCGGGAGAATGTCCCCGGTGCCTTCCAGACCGAAGCGTCGGGCCGGCGCTGTGCTCATCCAGTGCACCAGCTGTTCCAGGCTCCAGCGGCCGCCTTTGACGAACTCCGTATACAGCAGCGGGAAGGCTGTTTCCAGGGACACGATGCCAAAGGGCGCCTTGTCCATGGGCAGGCTTTTTTCTTCTTCGGTATGCGGGGCATGGTCATTGGCGATGAAGTCCAGGGCGCCGGATTCCAGGCCCTCGATCAGCGCCATGCGGTCTTCGTGAGAGCGCAGGGGCGGATTCATTTTCCACATCGGTCCCTGGACATCCTTGTCCTCCAGCAGCAGGTGGTGGGCGGTGACTTCTCCCGTCACATCCTGCCCCGCAGCCTTTGCCTCGCGCAGGGCTTCCACGCTCTCCTTCGCGCTGACATGACAGGTGTGATACCGTCCTCCGGTTTCCTTCAGAAGCTTCAGGTCCCGGATCAGCTGGGCACTTTCACATGCCGAGGGGATCCCAATCCAGCCTCTGGAAGTCACGACCGGAGAATCGTGAACCGAAGCCCCGGGCTGCCGGTAGTTCATGTCCTCTGTGTGACAGGCAAACAGCACGTCTGCTTCTCTGGCAGCTTCCAGGCAACGGCGCATCACCGCCGCACTGTCCACCCCGACGCCGTCATCGGAAAACCAGTGCACGCCCAGCTCTCTGAGCGCGGCATAGTCCGTGGGCGTGGCACCGGCTTCATCCACTGTGATCGTGCCATAAGGCAGCACCCGCACCCGGCCTTTTTCTTCCAGCAGCCGCTGGTACGGTTCCACAGTCCTGACTGTACTGGGAAAAGGCAGGACATTGGGCATCGCAAATACCGTGGTGAACCCGCCATGCGCCGCCGCCGCAGTGCCATCCGCAATGGTTTCCTTAGCCTCGCGCCCGGGCTCCCGCAGATGCACATGCACATCCACCAGCCCCGGGATCAGTGTCAGGCCCCGGGTATCCGTGACCCGGGTGTTTTCATCCGCCGGCAGGTTTTCACCCACCGCCAGGATTTTGTCATCAAAGAGCACATCTGCCTGGATCCGCCTGCCGCCGGAAATCACCGAAGCATTGCGGATCAGCCGTTTCTGTGTCATTCTGTCCCCTTCTTTCCTTTTATATGATCTCTGTTCTGTTTGTCTGCCGTCCGGCTTTGTCCCCTGTCGCCGGTCTCCTCCCGGAACGGCGGGTAGCCAAAGGCACGCTTGAGCACCGCCTTGCGGATGAGCACCCCGTTGGTCATCTGCCGGAAGATCCGGCTCTGGGGGGATTCCACGAGGCGGGAGTCGATTTCCACATCCCGGTTCACCGGTGCCGGATGCATGATGATGGCCCCGGGCTTCATGCGGGATGCCCGTTCCATGGTCAGGCCATATCTCGTGAGGTATTCCCGGTTGGGCATATCCGCCATGGCACCGCGTTCCTTCTGGATCCGCAGCATCATGACCACATCCGCCCATTCCACTGCCTGGTCAAAGTCCATGACGGGATATCCCTCGCGGCGCCATTGTTCCGGTCCGGCAAAGCGCACATCCGCCCCCAGCCGGTCCAGGGCTTCTTTGTTGCTGGCAGCGACGCGAGAGTGCTTGATGTCTCCGCAGATCACCACTTTCAGTCCCTCAAAGGAACCGAATTCCTCCCACATGGTGTAGAGATCCAGCAGACACTGCGTCGGGTGGTCTCCGGCTCCGTCTCCTGCATTCAGGATCGGAATGGAGATATCGCGCAGGCGTTCATAGTAGCGGTCGTCGGGATGCCGGATCACCAGCACCTTGTAGCCGATGGCCTCAAAAGTCCGCGCTGTATCGTAAAGGGATTCTCCCTTCGTGACACTGGAGCTGGACGCCGAGAAGTCCGCCACTTTGCACCCGAGCTGGAATTCGGCACTTTCAAACGAGAAGTGCGTACGGGTGGAAGGCTCAAAAAAAAGATTAGCCACCAGCGCGTTGACGGCTGGCAAATGCCAATCTTTTTGGGAACTATTAAAAATTCTTGCCTCCTGGAGGATTTGCAGGATTTCATGTACGGACAGGTCCCGCACAGACAACAGTGAAAGTTTGTTCATCTTGTACCTCTCTGCTTCTCTGGATTACAGGCGTGAATCTGTGAATATCGTTATCCGCATTATTATATGGGGAAACCGGTCAGGTTTCAATACCGGAAATGTCATGTGATTTGACCGGTATTTGACTGTGAATCATGCCGATGACGGCTGAAGCCCAGCCAGTTTTCTGAACAACCTGCAGTTGTTCAGAAAACTGGCTGGGGTTGTATTGTACAAATCTTCGAAAGCAGATTGAACCCTCAAATTCCAGGCAATTATATATAGCGTTATGAAATATATGTATTTTTTGATGCGAATTTCCCAAGATATCTGTAACCTGATTCTCTGCTTTATTATGATTTTACTGCAGTCATCAAAACGCTGATGTGCCTGTTTCACCCTGATTCGAGGATCCTGTTCCGACCTGACCCGCCATACAGACTGGAAAGGAGGAACAATGGATATTTATATGATTCTCCAGCTGCTGGCAAACCTGTGTGTCATCGCAGAATTTGTCCGCCCGCTGGTTTGGACTTTGCTGCCCTGTAAAATCAGTGTAACTTTCCAGGTCTCGATCATCCGAAACAAAAAGCACGATCAGTGTGACAGCACCGACCGTGCCATGGATGATCGCTAGATCACCTGAGTTATTAATTTAACAGCACATCGGTTAATGACCGCTGTCTGTACTTAGAGTATACCCCAGCCAGTTTTCTGACAACCTGCAGTTGTTCAGAAAATCCGCTGGGGTTTTAAGGCATATACCCGTTTATTGCTTCACAAACTCAGCGCTGTCAAAACACAGAGCGATTGTTCCGTCATTTTAATACAGCGGGTTATGATAAATAGATCTTGCTGTGCATCATACTGCCTGCATCAGGTACTCCTCCACATTCTGATACTGGATTCCCTCCTCTTCGCAGGTTTCTCCCCTGTACAGTATTGTTTTGCGTGCAATGGGACCGTATCTGAACTCTGCCTTGTGGCAGTTCTCAGTATCCAGCAGATGTCTGGCCTGTTCTCTCGCACGGACTTTGCTGTGCTTTATCTCGAATATTTCGCATTCCAGTTTCTCCGGATCAAAGACAACCATATCAAATTCCCCAAGAGCAAACTGCAAAACGAAGACTTCCTTTCCAGGCCAGCGCATCATTGTTTCCAGCAGGACAATGTCTTCCAGCATCCTTCCCTGGATTTCGCTGAGTATCCACCGCTTCAAAACTGTCCGTTCCCGGATATTCAGAGATTCAATAACAGGATCTTCAGAGAGCGCCTGAATCAAGGCAGAAGCCTTTGACCGGTTCAGCAAAGGGCTTCAGAGCTTTTCCTGTCAAAACCATACAGAGAAATCCGTCTGATTCAGACCGCCTGGAATTCTTTCTGTTCAGCTGCCACAGCTCCTTCTCCAGTTTCCTGCGTTCCTCAATCCCCTCAGAAAGCGCAGAAGCTTCTGCTTCCGGTACATAAATCTCCCTGCGCTTTCCATTCTCAATGATCCGATGATAGTTATATTTATGACCGTTCACTCTCTTTACAGTCGGACTTCCCCTGGGAAGTTCTGCGATTCTGGCTCTGAGTTCATCCGCTGCTTTCAAGTCCTCCCCCTTCCTCTCGGGTTCAACCTCGTTATACCCGTTTATACCCCCTGATTATTCCGCAGGGCGTAAAAGCGATATTCTCTGTCTTGCGCTCCCGATTCTTCCGCCAGGTTTTCTGGCCTGTTCCTATTTATATTGTCCTTTTTCTCCTTTCTTTCACCTTTGCGACAATTTCACACAGACCGGATACAAAACACAGACAACCCTGCCGTACAATGAAAGTGTTTTAAGGGGGTGTCTCTTTTGGGACAGAATCTGTTCTTTTTCCTCACGAACAAGAAACAAACCAGCTTTCTCTACGACAACCTGAGTCTCCGGGATGGGATGTGGCTCATGCGGGAACACGGCTACACCTGTGTGCCGGTGGTGTCCCCGGACGGTGAATACAAAGGCGCCGTCACGGAAGGCGACTTTCTCTACTATCTGACCGATCACCCGGACACAGACCTGGACAATGTATTCATCCGCCAGATACTCCGTCCGGATTTCATCCAGGCAGTTCCATTCAATGTCAGCATGGCGGATCTTCTGGCCACAAGCCTGGAACAGAACTTTGTGCCCGTGGTGGATGACCGGAACATATTCATCGGGATCGTGACGCGGAAAAACATTCTCGCGTACCTGATGCATGACAAAAACGTGAAGGACAGGACATCCAAATGATCAATCAGGAGGCAGATGCCTCCTTTTATAGTGGATTGCCGCCATATCACCGCCAGCTGGCGGTGATATGGCGGCAATAAACAAGGAGGTTCTGTTCATGTCCTCTGTCTCTTCAACCGCTCAAGATGTACCTGCATTTCAGATGAATGACAGGATCATCGAGCTGTCCATGCGCATTGCGAATCTTGGCGGTTTCTATTCTGACCGTCTGTCCGGCACCGGAGAATCCATCCATGGATCTGGATGCTGAGATTCTGCACACTCTTGCCCGGAATCCTGCCATGACTGTTGCTGCTCTGGCAGACTCCCTGCATCTGCCCAAACGCAGAATCGAGCGCCATCTGGCGCTGTTGAAAAAACAGGGTCACCTTTTGCTGCAGGGGTCTCCCAGAGCCGGAAAATGGATGGTTCAGAAGAACTGAGCGGACCGGGCCATCCCCGCCATCATCGGCACAATAAAAGGAGGTCTCAGCCTCCTTTTGATGTTTCTATGCTTCTTTTTTCTTCTGTCCCGACTTCATCAGCACGAAGGTCACCACAGCAGCCACCACAAAGGCGATCGCCGCCGCGATGATTTCATTGACCAGGTTCATGGCCGAGGCCCCGGTGAAGCTCAGGAACACCAGGAAACTCGCCACGGGTACCAGGTTGGTGCACACAACACCGGTGATGCCGGCATACAGCGCCCCGCAGAATCCCCCGGCCATCATGCCCGCCAGGGGCTTTTTGTACTGGAATCCCACACCATAGAGCCCGGGTTCCGTCACGCCGCCAATCATCTGGGCAATGACGCAGCTCATGGCTTTGGCCTTGTCTTCGGTTCCCCGCAGGGCAAGAAAGGCGCCGAGGCACATGCCGCCTATGGAGAAGGAACTGGCGGTGCAGGCGGGGAAAATCAAGGCGTCCACTTCGCCGGTGGCGAGAATGGTGATGATGGTCGTGATGAAGATCCAGTGCATGCCGGACATGACGATGTACTGCCAGAAGGCGCCAATGAGGGCCATGGACAGAATCGTACCAATGCCGCCAAGGCTTCCAAGGCTCAGGACGAAGTCACAGATGAACTGCCCGAGCCAGGTACCCAGGGGTGCGACGAGACACAGGGTGATGGGCAGCATGACGAGAATGGTCAGGAAGGGAACAAAGACGTCCTGGAGGACTTTGGGGATGACTCTCTCCACGCCTTTGTAGACGTAGCTCATGATCCAGCAGGAGAGCAGGATGGGCAGAATGGTGCCGGAATAGGCCAGGCTGGGAATGGTGAGGCCGAACACCACCAGGCTCTGGTCCAGGGCTGTAAAGGTGGGGTGGATCAGAATGGCACCAAGGAACATGCCGAGCAGTCCGCTGACTTTGAAGTAGGTCGCAGAGGTATAGCCGGCGTAGATGGGCAGGAAGTAGAATCCTGCATCAGCGACGAAACTGAGCAGGATGTACAGATCGCTGTCGGCATGTATCCAGCCAAGGACGTCGGGGCCGAAGACCGCCAGGAGTGTCTTGAACATGGCGGCGCCGATCAGCACCGGGATCAGAGGCACCAGAGAACCGGACAGGGCGTTGAGGATCGCACTGCCCACGGACTTCAGTTTCTTCATAACCTTCCCTCCTCCCGCTGTTCTCTCCATCCAGCGGTTTTTCATGATCTCATAATAGCATAATGATAGGACATTGTTTGGGAAAGCCGGAGATTACACCAGGTGTATTCTCCGGCTTTCCCAATCAGAAGATATTCGGCCAAAACACAAAGAGGAGTCCGTGAAGACTCCTGTCAGTAATAAACCTGCTGCACACCTGCTATGATGCCATTCAACCCAAAGTTTATTCAAAGTATACTTCTCCGATAAAACCGTTATCGGCAATCATATAATCGACTTTTGCAAGCTCTACATTATTGAACTTTTTGTCTGAATACAATTTAAAAGTCTGTGTCTGATCAGGTTTCCAGGCATTAACCGATGTATATCCCTGTGTGATTACCGTTCCATCAGCATCGATGATGTTCGCCGTCACGTTGAAATAATCGAACGTGTACCTGGTATCATTTTTAACCTTGGCCTCCAGGTCTGCTGAGTACCATCCCATGTCTTCATCGCTGTCTTCCTTCACCATTTTAAAGTCAATCTGACTGGCGAGATCTGTGGCTGCCTTCGTGATTTCTGCATCATCCAGGAGTTCCTCCAGTTCTTTCTGGTCCTCTTGATTGGCCATTTCCAATGGAGAAATCTCATTGATCTGGAGCAATGCTTCTCCTCTTTCTGAATAAACCGGACTGTATAATTCATAGAATTTATTACTGTCCTTGTCCAAGGTTGGTGTGATTTCCAGCGTATGTTCAAGACTGGCAATATATGCATCTGCGGCAGTTTGTAAATCTGGATCCTCGAAATCAGCGTCTTTATACTGTTTTATCTGATTAAGTTCTGCATTGACATAAGACTCGAATGTTTCTGTTGTTTCCTCTGCATCTTTATCGAGATCGGCGAGTTCCCACCTGTCACTCAACCCTTTCTTCAGTGCATCAATAAACTTCTCATCCGTTGTTCTGTTGTCCTGCTGGCAGCCTGCAAGGATAGCAGCAACCAGAAAAACACTCCATATTTTCTTCATATTCACTATTCCCTCTCCCGTTCAATCCTCTCACAGTCGCACTTTGCTTTCAATACTCTTTAGTGTGTTGGAAGTTGCTGAGGGCTTATATGCTCCTCCATAATGATCGCAACCTGCGAACGGATAGAAATTTATGTTATAAGGTTAGCATCTACCGGATATTGTCTGAAATCAGGTCCGGACTTCTGTGAAGCTCAGAAGGATATACAGACCACCGTCGAGCTGAACCAGGAATCCTATGTATAACTCTCGACTCCTGTTCCGGCAATGCTGTCGGTTATCTTGCTGTTTCTGTATCCGACTTTCCAATAACTTCTTCCTCTCATCCGGGTATCAGCCTAAGACGGCTCCGAGTATGGCCTTTTGACTACAGTGTGTCCTTCATCACCGGCTGGTTCCTTTTTAGCATCCACTTCAATCATTACATTCCAGTTCCGCGGCCCTGTCTCTCCTTTTCAAGGGACAAAATCCGGCTGAAACGGAAAAAATGTCGCCGCCGCGACAAAATATCCGGTTTTCATTCTCTCCAACGTTCATCCGCCTGGATTCTGCCTCACAGCTCAATGGCCGGCTGTGTCTTCAGTTCCGCCATCTCCGGTACAGGTACGCCAAAGTTTTCCGCCACCAGTCTGCCAATGGCCGCAAAGGTATCCTGCTCCGGCAGCGGCCCTCCCTGCTTCATGGATGGGCTCCAGGCCAGCAGCGGCACGCGCTCCCGGGTGTGATCCGTGCCGGTCCAGGTGGGGTCATTGCCATGATCGGCTGTCACCAGGAGCAGATCATCCGGCCTCAGGGCCTGCATCAGCTCCCCGAGCCTTTCATCAAAGGCTTCCACCTCCCGGGCGTATCCCGCCACATTGCGCCGGTGGCCCCATTTCGCGTCGAAATCCACGAGGTTCGTGAACACCAGCCCCGTGAAGTCCCGCTTTGTCAGATCAATGGTCTGCTCCATGCCCTGCACCGAGGAATCGGAGTGGATCGCCTCGGTGATGCCGTCTCCGTCAAAAATATCCCGGATCTTCCCCACGGAAATCACCTCGAACCCCGCATCCTTCAGGCTGTCCAGCACGGTATGGCCAAAGGGCTTCAGGGCATAGTCGCGGCGGTTGGCCGTCCGCACGAACTCTCCCGGTTTCTTCCCCACATAGGGCCGGGCAATGACCCGTCCGACTTTCCACTCGGGTTTCATGGTCAGCCGCCGGGCGATCTCGCAGCACCGGTACAGCTCCTGGAGTCCGAACGTCTCCTCATTGCCGCAGATCTGCAGGACGGAATCCGCCGAGGTGTAGACAATCATGTGCCCCGTGGCGATTTCCTCCGGCGCCAGTTCTTCCAGGATCTGAGTCCCTGACGCCGGGCGGTTGCCGATGACCCTGCGGCCGGTCTCCCGTTCCAGGGCCTCGATCAGTGCCGGTGGAAAATGCCCGAAGGTCTGGAACGGCGTGTCGATTTTGAGCCCCATCATTTCCCAGTGCCCGGTCATGGTGTCCTTCCCCGCCGATGCTTCGTTCAAAAACCCATACCTGCCCACAGGGGCCGGGTCCGGTGTCTGGTGGGCGAGTGGCCGCAGACTGCCCAGCCCGAGTTTCATCAGCACGGGAATCTTCCAGCCGGGTGTGGCCTGGGCAATGTGCCCCATGGTGTCGGCTCCTTCATCCCCGAACGCCGCCGCATCCCGCGCACCGCCGGCCCCGAAGGAATCCGCCACCACGACAAAAATCCGTCTGTATGCCCCGGTCCGCTTCGTCACTGCACGAGCTCCAGGGCAACTTTCATCATCTGCGTGAAGCCGGTCTCCCGCTCCTGGCTGGACAGGCCGCTGCCCTCCAGGGGCTTGTCGGAGATCGTCAGCAGACACAGGGCCTTCTTCCCGGTCCTCGCCGCATTGAGGTACAGCGCCGCAGCTTCCATTTCCACCGCCAGGATCCCCATGGACTTCCACCGCAGCAGCGCATCTTTCTGGTCGTTGTAGAAAATATCCGAAGACAGAATGTTCCCGGCCTCCACCCGCACCCCGAGTTCCTCGCACAGAGAGACCGCGTTCATCGCCAGGTCGAAATCCGCTGTCGGGGCAATGGTGCCCGGCATGTTGAACTGCGTCGCATAGTTTGAATCCGTGCTCGCAGCCACGCCGACGACGAGATCCATCAGCTCCAGCTCCGGTGCCAGTCCTCCGGCACTGCCGATGCGGATGATGGTTTCGACGCCATAGAAGTTGTAGAGCTCATAGGAATAAATGCCGATGGAGGGCATTCCCATGCCCGATCCCATGACCGTGACGTCTTTCCCGTTGTACTTTCCGGTGTATCCCAGCATGTTGCGGACGCTGTTGACCTGGACCGGGTTTTCCAGAAAATGCTCTGCGATGTATTTCGCCCGGAGGGGGTCGCCGGGCATCAGGACGGTTGAGGCGATCTGACCGGGTTCTGCCTGAATGTGTGGTGTGGACATACAAGATCCTCCTTTTCCTTGCTTCTCTTGGATCTGTCTTCATCATATCCGTCTCAACAGGTTCTGACCATATTGAGCTGTCCGGCAGACTGCCGATACAATACAGCAAAGGAGGACACATCATGAAATACAGCCAGAACGGACTTCCCTATCATATCGGCGTATCCGCAGAGGACATCGGCCGCTATGTGCTGCTGCCCGGAGACCCGAAGCGGGTGAAGAAAATCGCGTCGCATCTGGACAGCGCCCGGAAAGTGGGGGACAGCCGGGAATACGAAACCTGGACTGGCATGCTGGATGGCGAACCGGTGACGGTGATGTCCACAGGCATCGGAGGTCCCAGTGCAGCCATCGCCCTGGAGGAGCTGTCCGATCTGAGAGCCCACACGTTTATCCGGGTCGGGACCTGCGGCGGGATCCAGCCGGAGGTCAAAAGCGGCGACCTGGTCATTGCGACTGCCGCAGTCAGGCAGGATGGAACCAGCCGGGAATATGCCCCGCTGGCCTGGCCGGCCACGGCGGATTTCGATGTGATGTCCGCTTTGCATCAGGCAGCACCCAGGGCTCATCTGGGTGTGGTGCAGTCCAAGGATTCCTTCTATGGCCAGCACGATCCTGGGCGGATGCCTGTGGCGGGCAGACTCAACGGGGAGTGGGAGGCGTGGAAGCGCCTGGGTGTGCTGGCCAGCGAGATGGAATGTGCGGCGTTGTTCACCGTGGCTGCGTATCGACACGTGCGCTGCGGCGCTGTATTGCTGGTCATGGCAAACCAGGAACGGGAAAAAGCCGGACTGGTCAATCCTGTGGTGCGGGATACAGAACAGGCCATTGAAGCAGCGATCCGGGGAATGCGGCTGCTGATCGCCCGGGACCGCCAGGCCGCAGGTCTGCAGGAGACAGACCGTGACTGACCGACGGATCCTGGAAGAGGCGCAGTTGGCTGCCGCCAATGCCTATGTGCCTTATTCGCACTTCCCCGTGGCAGCGGTCCTGGAACTGAAGGATGGCACGCTGCTGTCGGGATGCAATGTGGAAAACGCCAGTTATGGCCTGTGCATGTGTGCGGAACGCAATGTCCTGTTCATGTCGGTGGCCTGCGGGGTCCCGAAAGAAGAGATTGCCTCGCTGACGGTGTATACACCCACCGAGTCCCTCACCACACCCTGCGGTGCCTGCCGGCAGGTGATGGCGGAACTCCTGGAACCGGATACGCCCGTCATCGTGACCAACGGGCAGCAGGAACGGCGGTATACAGTGAGCAGTCTTTTGCCGCATTCATTCAGTCTGAATCAGTAACCGGCCGTTTATTCTCAAATCATCAATAACCTGAATAATTAAAACAAAATCTGCGCAGAATTTTATGTACCTGCGCAGATTTTCTCTGTATCATCCGAATTCATCTGTTCAATGCCCGGTAATGCCTGTCCTGACAGTCTTTCTTTCCTGCAGATGCTCACATTTCTTTCTCATACCGCGCATGATACCAGATGGCCGTGATTTCCACGAACAGATAGGCGCTGACGAGCATGACGATCGGGACCAGGCCCACATCCATCAGCGCGAAAGCCACCATGAGTGCCCCGAACACGAAGGTCATGACATCATACGCTTTGGCCTTGGCCCTGGAGCTGACCGCCACATTGCGCTCATCCCGTTTTTCGATCTCCATGCGTTCTTTTGCCTCGGGATGGCCGGAAAAGGCCCAGTCTTCCATCAGTCCGCCCAGTCCGTTGCCGAAAAAGCCGCAGCCCAGGGCTGTCACAATGCTTCCGAGTCCGGTCAGCCAGCTGCTTGCCTGGACAGGGGTCTGTTTCATGGCCCAGAGCCCTGCAACTATCAGCACCAGGCCTAGGGCAGCGAGCATGAGTTTTCTGTATTTCATGATTGTTCCTCCTCAAATACAAAGACATCTTCGATGGTCAGGTGAAAATATCTGGCGATTTTGAACGCCAGCTGTATGGAGGGGTTGTACCTTCCTTTTTCCAGTGAACTGATGGTCTGCCGGGAAACCTGCAGGTCTCTGGCAAGGTCTTCCTGTCGGATCCCCCGGGCCTTTCTGAGTTCCTCCAGATGGTTTTTCATGACCGTCTCCCCAAAATGTAAAGTATACTTTCCATGGCTTCAGTATATCATCACGCAGCTGGATGTAAAGCACCTTTTACATCCTCCCGGTGCCTTCTTCTTTCCCGGAGATCTTCCTGCGAGATTCTTTCGCCGGAAGCGCCAAAAACCGCGCAGAAGATGATTCTTTTGCGCGGCTGTTCTTTTTTTCAATCAGTCGGTGATCATTCGTTCGTTCCCACTTCAACATCGGTGATTTTCCAGTCATCCCCGTCCTTGACCAGAGTCATACGGTAATCCGTTGTCTTCCGCTCCATGGCATCCAGCCTGGTCAACAGTTCCTGTGCATATTCCGGAACCACCCGATCCAGATACCAGGCCTGAAATTCTGCCTCCGTGTGGCTGCTTTTGTATGCATCGATCTCAGACGCATGATCATCCATCCACCTGCTGCCGACTTCACCCGCCAGGCCCGACTCCGTCAGGTTGTCCCAGTCATCCATGTCAATCCCGGTGGTGTTCACCAGTACAGTGGCCTTGTCACCTTCCACCTTCACATCGCCGACTTCGTACTTTTCCCACATCATGCTGTAGGCCCTTGTCTGGGCATCCACGAATTCATCCAGAGTTTTGCTGTTCACACCGGCTTCTTCATAACTCCTGAGTCCGTTGCGCATATCTTCCCTGGTATCAAACATATCCGCAGCTTCTCCCGCAAGGTATGTTTTGGAAGCATCCATGTCTCCTTCCTGCTGTGTCTTCAGGAAGCTTTCCACAGTGGTCTTCGCCGCGTCGGCTTCGGAGTTGGAACAGCCGGCAGCAAACAGAAGGACTGCGCCCAGAGCAGCGCCCAGAAATCTCTTCATGAAAGTGTCTCTCTTTCTCATGGAACCCACTGTACCAAACGGCTGTCACATTCGGAATTTAATTACTCATTTTTTACAACACAATGCTCTGATATCATGCTGAATCAAACAAAACCGCGCAGTTTCTGACTTCTCTGCGCGGTTTTTGCATATTCACTCAAAAGATATCCATTATTCGGACTTCACTTCCACGTTGCTGATCTTCCAGTCATCGCCTTCCTTGTTCAGCGTCAGGCGGTAGTCAGAGGCCTTGCGTTCGCTTTCGTCCATCTTCGCTTCGGCTTCCTTCCCCGCAGCCGGCAGCATCTGATCCATGAGCCAGGCAAAGGTCTCCTCCTCGGTGTGACCGGCGGCATAGTTCTGGATTTCCTCCATGTGGTCTTCTGTCCACTGCCCCGCCACATTGGCTCCGAACTCCTCCGTCATCTCTTTTTCCATGACCTCCATGGGCACACCCGTCACCTTAACCATCACAGTGGCAGTTTCACCGTCCACCTTCACATCGCCGATTTCATACTTTTCCCAGATCAGGCGATAGGCCTTCAGCATGCTGTCCATGAATGTATCCAGGGTGTCACCGGACACACCGGCTTCTTCATACATGCTCAGACTGTCACGCAGTTCCGACATTGTCCCCATGTCCTGCACGGCGGACTCCGTCATGTACTTTGCGGCTTCATCCAGGTTCCCTTCCTGCTGTGCCTTCAGAAAACTGTCTGCAGTGGTCTTGACTGCCTCCGCCTCGGGATTGGCTCCGCAGCCGGCCGCAAACAGAAGCGTCACGCCCAGAAGGGCTGCCAGAAATTTCTTCATAGTGAAAACCTCTCTTTTTTCTACAGTCACTATACCGGATAGATATGACATTTGGAACAAGACTGTAACAAGTTGTGCCGATGATGCAGCCGCACAGTCACGCAGAAAGACAATCCAGTTTCTGCCATTTCTATTCTCTTATCTCCAAAAACAAACATCTTATGCCAATATCCATCCTGTATCGATCCTTCAAGCAAGAAGTCGAACGAATGACTCCGGATATACGCATATTCTGCTGGATTCCGCGTCTTTCTGCCTCTTTCTCTGCCGGCCTCATCCCTTCCCGCCTTTTGTAGCCCGGCCGCATCCTGCCATGCACTTTCACATTCTGCGCCGACTGTTATAATCAGTACATAAAGGAGACTCAATGGAATCATATCCCTGTATCATGGCCGCCCTTCTGCTGGCGGCCGCCCTGTTGCAGTTTGGCATGCCGGGCCTGGAAGGACGCCCGCGTGCTGCCCTTCGCCTGACACAGGTCGCCTGTGTCAGTGCAGCCGCCTGGCTGCTGGCCGTATTCTGCCTGGAACAGGACCTGGCTGTCTGGATCCAGATACTGGCCGGTGCTGCCCTCGTGTATCTGGTGTTTTTCGCCGTACTGTTCATCCCGGGACTGCTTGCCCGCCGAAGCCCGGAAGCTTCCGACAGACTTGCCCGCAGCCTGATGACCATCGGCAGTGTGCTGGCTGTGTTCAGTTTCTTCACGAAGCTGCCTTCGGTGGAAGATGAAGATGTGTCCGAGGACCAGATCAGGGAACTGCTGGCAGAAGCGGATGAGGAAGACATTGACGAGCCCCAGAAAGAACTGCTGGAGAATGTCTTTGAACTCGATGATACGGACGTGGATGAAATCTGCACCCACCGTTCGCAGGTCGTGTCCCTGAACATGCAGGACAAGGCCCGGGACTGGAAGCAGGTCATTCATGACAACCGCCATACGTTTTATCCCATCATCGGGCGCAATGGCGAGGATGTGATCGGGATCCTGGACACCCGGGACTACTTCCGGCTGGCGAATGCCGACCTGGAGAGTGTCCTGACCAAGTGTGTGGACAAGCCGCTGTTTGTGGCGGAAAACATGAAGGCCGACGATCTCTTCCGGCAGATGCAGAAGGAAAAAACCTATTTTGCGGTGGTGCTGGATGAATACGGCGGCATGACGGGGATCGTGACGCTGCATGACATCATGGAAACGCTGTTCGGGCGCATGCAGGAGGCGGATGAAGCGGTGCTGCCCGACGACATCCGGCAGCTGTCGGCAGATACCTGGGAAATCATGGGATCCGCCAGTCTGGAGGATGTGGCGGAGGCTCTGAATGTGACGCTGCCGGTGGAGGACTATGACACCTTCGGCGGCTATGTCCTGGGGACCTACGGCTTCATTCCGGAGGACGGCACACAGCTGGAGATTTTCCTGGATCCCCTGTCTGTGCAGATCTTTGACATCCACCATCACCGGATCGGGCGGACGGTGGTCCACCGAATGGCTTCTGCGGAAAATCCGGAGAATGGAAAGGCAAGACAGGCAAAAGAGAGATAAAGAAGGCTGCAGCCCGATCCGGCTGCAGCCTTTCTTTTGTCTCACCGGCCCGTTCTCCAGGCCCGGGGTATCTGTCAGCTGTTGCCGGAAGGCCATCATCGACAGAACAAAAATCCCGGATGCTCATGCTTCCAGGATCATGTCACAGAGTTCTTTGATGCCGCAGGCCTGCAGATAGGCTTCTTCCCGCGGGATCCAGATTTCTTCAAACTGCCTGGTCTTGTCCGGGCCGCCCCTCTGCAGAAGGCGGGCCTTCTGCGTTTCGGGATCAATATCCAGGAACACCCGGAAATCATAGAAGTCCCGCAGTAGCGGATGCAGGGAATAGGCGCCTTCCACGATTACGAGATCCGCCGGCTCCAGGGTTTCTTCCGGACCAGGACGCTGGGCTGAGCAGTCAAACCGCCTGGTGGTGACGGTAATTCCGGCCCGCAGGGGTTCCAGGACCTCCTGCCTGAACCGGGTCAGGTCCATGTTGCCGGCAATCCCCGGCTTATGGAGATCCCGGGGCAGGAAGTAGTCATCCATGTGAAACACCAGGGCGCCTGTATCGCGGGCAAGTATGTCAGCGAGGGTACTTTTTCCGGCGGCGGACCGGCCGTCCAGGGCCACGAGGATCATGTCAGACAGCCTGGGACCGGTAGCGGATCACACCGGCGCGGCGCAGCCCCACCATGATCAGGGGAACGAGCACGAGCTGGAGAATGATACCCGGCAGCGTCGTGACAAAAGCCGCACCCAGAAACATCTGCCAGGTGAACTGGCCGATCCCCAGAAGCAGCATCATGACCAGGCCCCAGACAAGACGGCCGGCCAGCATGGCGGCGATCAGGCAGCGGTACAGGGCTTTCGTGCACTGGTATTTCGAGACCTGCCAGAGCCAGCCGGCGACCATGCCGTAGGTGCCGAGTTCAAAGGCCATGGCTAATGCGGCGGGGTACATGACAGGCATGCCGAAGAGCGCCGAGCGAAGCAGAGGGACAATGAACCCGACGCCCAGCCCGTATTTCCAGCCGCACAGAAACCCGCAGAGGAGCACGGGGAGGTGCATGGGGCAAAGCTGAGATCCGATTTCCGGAATCTGCCCTGTCAGAAACGGCAGGACAAGACCGAGTGCCAGCATCAGGGCGGCGGTGGTCATGTTCTTTACAGACTGATTCATACGCATTCAGGCAGACGGATGCCCGGCCGGGTGTCTGCCTGCTCCTTTCTCAAACATTCATTAACACGGCATCCATTCACTTTTTCCGGTCGCATGTATGTTCATTTTAAAAAACCGCCGTATATTTGACAACAGCCTTTCCGGTGTGGACAGCCATGCCTCCGGCTTTTCCACCCAGTCCCGGTTTGCCCGGGCATCCTTTCCGGATTTCTCTGTCAAGTGACAGCTGTTCCTGCTTTGTCTCATAATTTACATCCTGTTTGCATGGGATTGATTTTGGCTTTACACAGACTTTTTATAATGGTCCTGCCTGAACAAGGCGAGGAGGATATATGAAATTTTTAGGAAAGGCTTGTGCCGGCAGTATTTCCCTGCTTCTGGCCTGTCTGGTGACCGGCTGTGCTTCTGCCCCGGATGCCCCTGCTGAATTTTCAAAGGATCAGGAAATCCATGTCCTGACCCGGGAAGAAGGGTCCGGCACCAGGAGCGCCTTTGGAGAGCTGACAGGCCTGGTGGAAAAACAGGCGGATGGTTCTGAAAAAGACAGCACCACCCAGACAGCCTCGGTGACGAATTCCACGTCGGTCATGCTGACAACCGTGAAAGATGACCCGGCTGCAGTCGGATACATTTCTCTGGGGTCACTGAATGACTCCGTCAAACCGCTGAAAATCGACGGCTCCCCCGCTGATGCCGCTTCCATCAAGGATGGTTCCTATAAAATATCCCGTCCCTTCAATATTGTGGTCAAAGAAGAACTGAGCGCCCCGGCAAAGGACTTCATGGACTTCATCCTGTCCGATCAGGGACAGAAAGTGGTGGCAGACAACGCTTGCATCCCGCTGGACACAACTGCAACCTGGACCCCGGCGGACGTTTCGGGTAAAGTCGTGGTCTCCGGCTCCAGCTCCGTGACTCCGGTCATGGAGAAACTCGCCGAGGCTTACAAAGAGAAACAGCCGAATGTCCAGGTGGAGATCCAGCAGAGCGATTCTTCATCCGGGATCCAGGATGCAGCAGACGGTGTGTCGGATATCGGCATGGCCAGCCGGGACCTCAAGGACTCCGAACTGACGGAAGGCGTGAAACCGGTGGTGATCGCGATGGACGGCATCGCCGTGATCGTGAACCCGTCCAATACCGCCGAAGACCTGAGCACAGAGCAGGTGAAGGAGATCTTCTCCGGCGAAAAGACTCTGTGGTCCGATGTCCTCGGGTAATCACCCAGGCGGTCCAGGGCTGCAGGACGGACTCGCCGCCACAGCCGGCCTGACCAGTGTTCCAGGCAGCCGGCGGGAGGGATGGGGCAAGTTTCTCTTCGCTGCCTGCGCCTGGATCAGCGCCGCAGCCATTGCCCTGATCCTGGTGTTTCTGGTCGTCCAGAGCCTGCCGGCTTTTCAGGAAATCGGCCTGGGAAGCCTGCTCTTCGGCACTGTCTGGAAACCCACGGAAGGCCGTTTCGGACTTCTGCCAATGATCGCGGGGACCTTTGCCGTGACCATTGCCGCGCTGGCAGTCGCCGCTCCCCTGGGCATTCTCTGCGCGCTGTATCTGGCGCACTTCTGTCCCGCCCGCCTGAAGCCGTTCATGCGGACAGTCGTCTCGGTCATGGCCGGGATCCCTTCGGTGGTGTATGGCTTCTTCGGCCTGGAAGTGCTCGTTCCCTGGATCCGCCTGAACATGGGCGGCACCGGCACCAGCCTTCTGTGCGCCGCCGTGCTGCTGGGCATGATGATCGTTCCCACCATTGCAGAACTGTCTCTGTCTTCCATCGAAACTGTGGATCCAGGCTGTTATGAAGGCAGTCTGGCCCTTGGGGCCACACCCGAACATTCCGGTTTCTTCGCTGTTCTCCCTGCTGCCAGATCGGGACTGGCCACGGCCGTGGTGCTCGGACTGGGACGGGCTGTCGGAGAAACCATGGCTGTCATGATGGTCGCCGGCAACCAGCCGCTGTTCCCTGACAGCCTGCTTGGCGGTGTGCGGACCCTGACAGCCAATATCGCCATGGAAATGGGCTACGCAGCCGACCTGCATCGCCAGGCACTGACAGCCTCCGCCCTGGTGCTGCTGGTGATCGTTCTCGCTGTGATCGCAGGCCTGGTATGGCTGCGGAAAAGGAGTGCAAATACATGAAAACAGAAAGAATCCCTTCCGCTTTGCAGCTGGCCGTGCCGGCTGCCTCGAACAGCGCAGCGGCCATCTCTTCCGGCACCCCGCTGGAACTCGGGGCTCCCCCGGGATTTTCCCAGCCGGTTTCCGGGAGCCGGCGACAGAAGAACAGGAGGAAGGGACAGTCTTCTTCCTCCTTCCGGCAGGGGTCCACCCTGCGCCGCCGTTTTGCGACACTGCTTCAGCGCGGACTGATTTACGGAGCCGCGCTGGTGGTGGCCGGATTCCTGTTCTACCTGATTGCCTTCATTTTCGTCAATGGCTTCCCGGCCCTTCGCGCGGATCTGTTCTCTTTGGTCTATACCTCAGAGAATGTATCCATGCTGCCGGCACTGGTGAATACCGGGTCCATGATCCTGCTGACGCTGGTCATTGCCCTGCCTCTGGGGGTTCTGGGCGCTGTCTACCTGACGGAGTACACCCGCCCGAAGAGCCGTGCAGCCAGCCTGATTGCGGCGGCAGCCGAAGTGCTGTCCAGTGTGCCTTCCATTGTTTTCGGTCTGTTCGGCTCGCTGTTCTTTGTCCGGTTCCTGGAACTGGGCATGTCCCTGATTTCCGGAGCCCTGACCATGGCTTTGATCGTGCTCCCTCTGATCCTGAGAACCAGCCAGCAGGCTTTATCGGAAGTTCCCCAGTCCCTGCGCGAAGGCAGCCTCGCGCTGGGCGCCGGCCACCTGCACACCATCTTCAAGGTGGTCCTGCCGGCTGCTTTTCCCGGAATTCTCTCCGGAACCATCCTGGCCATCGGACGGATCACCGGAGAATCCGCCGCCCTGATCTTCACGGCGGGCACAGCGGTGACCCTGGTGACCGGACTTGACCAGTCTGCGCGCACCCTGGCGGTCCATATGTATTCCCTGGCCAGCGAAGGCCTGCACATTCCCCAGACCTGGGCCACGGCTCTGATCCTGCTGGTGGCTGTACTCTGTCTCAACGCTTTATCCGCCCTGATCCGGCGGTTCATGGAAAGGCGGCAGCATGGATAAGCTCACGATTTCAAACCTCAGTCTCTTTTACGGACAGTCACAGGCTCTGCATGACATTTCCCTGGCCATTCCCGGACGCCAGATCATGGCGTTCATCGGCCCGTCGGGGTGCGGAAAGTCCACCCTCCTGAAATCTCTGAACCGCATGAACGACCTGGTCCCCGGCTGCCGCATCACCGGTTCGATCTGCCTGGAGGACCAGGACATCACGCAGGGACTGGATGTGAATCTTCTGCGCCGTCGGGTGGGGATGGTGTTCCAGAAACCCAACCCCTTTCCCATGAGCATCTACGACAACGTCGCCTACGGACCGCGCGCCCATGGAATCCGGAACCGGAAGGATCTGGATGCCATTGTCCGGGACGCGCTGGAGAGCGCGGGTCTCTGGGAGGAAGTGAAGGACCGGCTGAAATCCTCTGCCCTGTCCATGTCCGGCGGCCAGCAGCAGCGGCTGTGCATTGCCCGGGCCCTGGCCGTAAAACCGGAGGTGCTGCTCATGGACGAACCCACCAGTGCCCTGGACCCGATTTCCACGGCCCACATCGAAGCCCTGTGTCTGAAGCTCAAGGAAAGGTACACCATCGTGATGGTCACCCACAACATGCAGCAGGCGCAGCGGATCGCGGACCGGACGGCGTTTTTCTGGATGGGTCATCTGGTGGAAGAAGGAGAAACAGAGCAGGTGTTCCGCCATCCAAAAATGGAGAAAACCGCAGCCTACGTCTCGGGTCAATTCGGCTGAACCCGCCCCGCGCTGCTGCGGGAGAACAAATACAGGACCACGGACAAAGAAAAAGGCCTTCTGCGCACATGGAGTCATCCATGCCGGCAGAAGGCCTTGTGCTGTTTGTGAATCAGTGTGGCGTCCGCGGGCTCAGGCCTGCAGGTTCATGGGACTGTGCATCATGGCCACGTTGTCCATGGCCACCCGTTCGCAGAAGGCGTATCCGGTATCTGTGGCAAGAATGCCGGCACACAGTTCCCTGGCCAGGATCTTCTTGGCCTGGCGGCTGGTGCTTCCTGAATTCAGGAGCGAATCATAGGCGGTCTGCATGATGCCAGTCTCCCGGGTACTGAGGCTTTCATCCACAGTCCGGTATACTTTCCGGATCACATCCAGAGCCGCGTTCAGTCTTTGTCTTGAATCTTCATTCATGACGGTTCCCTTTCTTCCCCGACGAAGCAGAGCCGGTGAATCTTTGAATCTGGTGCGAAGATGTTGACCCGGGTCATTTATTAACCCGGTTAAACCCTTCAGGCACCTTCATTATAGACCTTAACCCGGGTCAGAAAAGATGCATGCCCGAAAAAGTGAAGGAAATCCGGATTCTGTTTCATATTATGTTCCAGATGCAGACCGATGTCGGCCACCAGACCGGCCTAATCTGACCCGTATGGACCCACATGGCGGTCCCGCAATGGCCCGTGACGTTCGCAGCCGGTTCTTCCACCATCGGCCGCGAACCACCGTGGCGGCGTGCAACCGGATTGAAAGGAAGAAACGTCTGTTACAATGGGTGCAGTGCAAGAGACGGGACAAATCCCGGACAAAGGAATCAAACATGAAACAACTGACACTGCATCACACCGCTGCCTGGCTGCTGGCAGCCTCGCTTCTGTTCTCCGGCTGTGCCGGAGGGACACCGCAAGCCGACCCGGATACCGGTGACACCCCTCATAAGCAGGAAACGGTGGACTCGACGGAATCCACCGCCGCTGCGGCCCACCCGGATCCGGATTTCACCGCCTATACAGAGGACTACGTCCGCCAGACCTGCGAAAACAGCTACCTGGTCCTGCATCATTACTTCGAAGATCCGGAATCCTTCGGGATCGATCCCGCCAAAGCGGAGGTGACCCTGGGCAGCATTCTTCCGGATGAAGAAGACATGGAACTCGAGGATGAAATGGCAGAGCGGCTGCAGTCCTTTGACCGCGCGGACCTGGACTTGACCCAGCAGGTGATTTACGACTCCCTTTCCTCCCAGTTTGATGTCGCCGACCAGGTCTACGATACGCGCTACAACTGCCTCGACCAGATCTGGAACGCCTACAACAACCCTGCGGACAGTCTCGTCCAGACCTTCTCGGAATACGAGATCCGGAAAGAGGCCGACATCGCGCCGCTGATCACGCTTCTGGAAGACACCCCGCGGTTTGTGGACGACTGCATGGCTTATACAAAGGAACAGGCAGACCGCGGCCTGCTGATGCTGGAGTACGATGATGTGCAGAAAAAATGCGAAGAGATCATCGAAGCCGGCAGCGAGTCCGCCGTCAGCCGGAATCTCCAGGAGGAGATCCGTGCGCTGGACCTGCCGGAGAAGACCGAAGAGACATACCTGGACCAGGTCAATAAGGCTCTGGAAACGTCCTTCTATCCGCAGTTCGACCGCATCTGCCGGGACCTGAAGCCCTGGCAGGACAAGTCCCGGGACATCACGGGGCTGGCGAATCTGGAAAACGGCCGGGACTACTACACGGCGCTCGCCCACGACGCCACAGGCACAGAGGATACGCCGGAAGAAATGCAGGAAAACCTGCAGAAAACCGTGGTCTCTCTCTCCCTGCAGATGCAGAACATGATGGACAAAGACCCGCAGAGCGTCCAGGAAGCCACGAACCTGGTGACGGACTTCGAATCGGTGGATGAGATCATGGCGTTCCTCGAGGACAACTACCAGCGGGATTTCCCGACGGTGCAGGCCATGGACTACGAAGTGCAGCCCCTGAGCGGGGAACAGGCGAATCCCGGTGTCATGGCGTATTTCATGATCCCCCCTGTGGACAACACAGCCCCCTGCCGCATCCGGTTCAACGCCGTGGATTACGGCAGCGACACCACGGACGTGGCACTGTATGACACCCTCGCCCATGAAGGGATCCCCGGTCACATGTATCAGACACAGTACGATCGCGAAACCTTTGTGTACCCCATTCAGTACATGCTGAACAACAGCGGTTTCACCGAAGGCTATGCCACGTACGTCGAAGGACAGGCCAACAAATGGCTCGACGCTTCCCAGAACGCCGTCAAGTTCTACAACTGGATGATGATGCTCACCAACTGCTACACCGCGCTCATGGACCTCTCGGTGAATTACGAGGGCGCTTCCCTGGAGGAATTCAATGAGGAGTACGGGGATATCTTCGGCAGCGGCGATCTCTCGGACATCTACGACCAGCTCGCCTTCTGCCCCGCGCAGTTCCAGTCCTATTACTATGGGCATTACAAAATCATGACCCTGCGCAACGAAGCCCGGAAAGCCCTCGGCAGTTCCTTCGAGAGCCGGGACTTCAACCAGGCGCTTCTCAAGGACGGCAGCGTGCCCTTTGCGATCGTGGAACGCAACATTCAGACCTATATCGACAGCCGCAGGTGATTTGCACCTGGCTGATGTCATGCGGATCCGGTGTTCCTGCCGGGTCCGTTTTCTGTTTCTGCACTGCAGGTGCCGGTGCCGGCCGGAGCGGGGTCGATCCATGCCGATGATGATTTCCAGGATGATGGCGGCTCCCGGCGGACGATGACGGGCTCCTGTGAACAGATGCAGAACATGCATCCGCAGCCGGGTCTGCAGACAGAAAAGCCGCCGGTCAGGCGGCAGGAAGGATCAGTCTGTCCGGCGTCCCATGAACAGGGTGTCGCCTGCATCCCGAAGAACGGTGAATCCGTTCTTTTCGTAGAAATGCACAGCCTGCTTCCGGCTGCTGTCCACCCCCAGGCACACCCCGGGAATGCCCTTTTCCTTCAGGCGCTTTAGAAGAGCCTGCATGAGGCGGGACCCTGCCCGGAGGTTCTGGGCTTCGGGAACGACATTGATGTGGAGATGGGCGGGATACTCCCGGGCAAACTCCCGGATATAGGACTGTGCTTCCAGAAACGGTGCATAGCTGCCTGGAGACAGCGTCTCGATATGCGGCCTGTATTCCTGCTCCAGGGTCTGGAAATAGGCATCGGCATCCGGGGCACAGAGGACATAGCCGGCAAAGCTGCCATCTTCGAGCTCCAGTGCCAGGCTGGTATCGCCTGCATGACAGGGGTAGTAATCGACGTATTTCAGGGCAGCAAGGGCCCACTGTTCCGGGGTGCGGTCCTGATGCAGGGAAGCCTTGCGGCTCACGACACGGATGGCCGGGAGGTCGGCCGGTGTAAGAGTTCGTATGTTCATGGAAGTATTGTACCGCCGGCCCAGTGGGATGACCCCGTATCAGGGCGAAAAAAAAGACCCTTGCGGGTCATGTGAACTGGCAACTTCCTATTTTTGCCTTGCGGCTATCGTCGGCGTTGATGTGCTTGACTTCTGTGTTCGGGATGGGAACAGGTATTTCCACATCGCTGTCATCACCAGAACAATAGTTATTCTACTGATTTCACGACGGGTGTCAACGGTTGATCCGAAAAAAGATGCGTTTTTAGCGTTTTTCCGCGAATCAGATGAACCGGATACCTCCGGTGGTTCACTGCGCCAGAGGCGCGTGTGCGGCCACTGCTGCCTGCAGCAGTTTCCGTCCTTCGTTCCAGGCCTGTCCGGCTTCCTGGTCCACAACAAGATAGGTCCGGTTGACGGGATTGAAGGACAGCAGCTGCATTTTGCGGACATCGGGCCTGCCATTTGCATCCAGGAAAGCTTCATCGCAGGTGATGTTCACGATGTCCGCCACAATGTTGCCGTTGTCGGTCTGGCCGGTCATGCGGCACTCCAGTGTCAGGGGCAGTTCCTCAAAAACCGGGGCATTCACCTGCCCGGCTTTGTGCACCGTCCAGCCGGTTCTGGCGACTTTGTCGGGTGTTGTGTTGCCGCTGGCCATGCCCACATAGTCACAGGCTGCCATCTGGTCCCTGGTGGCAAAGCTCAATGTGAAGTCCCTGCGGGCCATGATGTTTTTCGTGGTTTTGTGCCCGGCGGACAGACACAGAATGACCTGTGTATCATCATACTGCCCTGTCCAGGCAGCATTCATGGCATTGGGTGTACCGGTTTCGTCATACGTGCCAATGATGGACACCGGCTGGGGAAGCGCCCAGGCAGCGGGTTTGAATGGTTTTCTTGTCATGATGGTTCCTCCATTGCCCTTCTGGCTTCATTGTATAGCGCGCATGTCGGGTCGGGAACCGGTTTTCCGGACTCTTTGTATCAGGGGTTCCTTTCTGTGCATCAGTCATGCACTTATTTATGCTGTACTCATTCCATTGGAAAGAGAGGAAATTTGTATGCCCGGAATGGATCGTGTGCTTTGGTCTGTAACGAAAGGAATCTTTTTGCTGGTGACGGCTTTTCTGCTTGCGGCCGCAAAAAGTATCGTGAAACTGGCGGTCAGTCTGACGGGAGGGATCCTGCGGGCTCTGGCGGGAAAAAGCCGGAAACGCAGCCGGAAGCGGAGTAAGCGCAGGACCGGAATTGAGGTCATGACACAGCAGCCACACGCTGCTGTTTTTCGCATCTCCGGACCCATCCGTCAGTGTAAAAGTCTGGCAGGCGCAAAAAAAAAACAGCCTTCCGGCTGTTTCGATGAAGTGGCAACTTCCTATTTTTGCCTTGCGGCTATCGTCGGCGTTGATGTGCTTGACTTCTGTGTTCGAGATGGGAACAGGTATTTCCACATCGCTGTCATCACCACAACAACATTTATTTTACTGATTCCCGGTTCAGAGTCAACAGTTTTTTCGCATCTGCCATCTGTTTTTCAGCTGTTTTTCTGTCGGCAGGCCCTCTCCTGCCTGCTTGCACCATCCGGCACCTCTCAGCACACACGATCTCCGGTCTTCAGGTCCGGCTCCGGATCTGCCTCGTCCACGATCCCGAACCGGTGCAGATATTCTGGCGGCAGTTCTGAAATGAAGTCCTGCTTGTATTTGATATACGATTCCAGGTCATACAGCACATGGTACAGAATTGCCCGGGATTCAAACTCCTCCCGGCTGGCGGGCAGGGGCTGCCGGCTCATGTGCCGGAAGATTTCCTCCAGCATGCGCTTCTGATCCTCCGGCAGCGAACGGCTTGGAACCGCTACCGCCAGTTCCCGGATGAACTCGCCAATGATCACAGACTGATCCGGCATGGTGCGGATGTGCCGCAGCTGGTAATGCAGGGCGTGCACCACAGAAAGCTGCTGCTCCCGCATCTGGAAATACTGGACATACACGCCCTCCCGGGTATGAAGCCGGTTTTCCTGGTAATGCCGGGCGTCGTTGACGAAATCAAAGAGGTCAGATTCCAGTCTGCCCATCTCTTCCCAGATTTCGGTGTTCTCCGGTCTCTCCTCAATGTAACGCACCACTTCCAGCAGCAGCCGTGTGAAGGCTTTCTCCGTCTGCTGCACCTTTGCCTCCAGATCCCGTTCCATGCCTTTGTAGTCCTGGAACATGTTCATGATATAGGCGATCACCACCCCGATGCACAGCAGGCAGAATTCATTCACGATCATCGGCCCTGTGAATCCATGGGTGATGGCCAGGTGCATGGCAATGAGGGCATTGACGCTCAGGGTGTTCTGGACATGACACAGTTCACACATCGCCACGATGAACACCAGCAGCACCGCAAAGGAAAACAGCTGGCTTTCCCACAGGGGGAGGATCACGAGACAGAGAGCAATGGTCCCGGCAAAGGTCAGAAACCGGTTGATGATCAGCCTGATGGTCTGCACCCTGGTGGTCAGCAGCGTGAGCAGCGTAATCGTCCCGGCGGCTGCGGCACTTTCCAGATGCAGAAAATCTGCGAGAAAGATGGCTGCAGCGCTGCCCAGACCGATTCGAAGGGAGAGCAGCATGGCTTTTTTGACTTTCATGTTTGTGTGCAACCCCTTTCAGATCCATATAGTTTCAGGATACCGGAAAGTGCGGGGAAAAAATGAAAAAAAGCGGCCTGTTCCGCTTTTTGTGTTTCGATCTCCCGTTTTCCCTCACTGTCTGAGCACAGGACACGGGAACTCTGTCAGGAAACCAGGGGCAGCCCGCTCCAGCTGCCGGTGGCGAAGTCCATCGCGCTGATCATGTGCACTTTGTCCGATCCATACTGAGCCTGCAGGTCAGGAAGCGCATACCGGATCTGCGGGGCCAGAAGGATCAGGTCATACTGGTCATCCGCAGGATCCAGCATCATGTAGCTGCGGGCATCCACCTGCACGCCTGCAGGCTCCAGCTTTTCCTGCAGGATCTGTGCATACATGGAAGAGGTAATGCCGCTCGTGCAGCAGATGAGGATCCGCATGCCTTCCGCTGCGGTCAGCTCTGTCTTCGGGGCTGGTGTGCGGTCCAGGAGGACATCGAAGAATGACCGGAGGTTGTTCATGGATTCCTCATAATCGTACGTCTCAAAGTGCAGGTAATACACCAGGGCACCCGTCAGACGTTCCTCGATATACAGCTCGATGATGTCGTCGTGAAAAGAGATCGCGGCTTTGTACCGGCCAGTACAGATGTCCATGCCTTCCTGTCCGGGTTTTCTGGAAATGCAGACATTGTCCAGATACAGGGCTGCCAGGTCTTTGTGGATGCAGCCTGCATTTCTCCGGCTTTGTTCTCTGTCAAATCCGGCGGTCTGTCTTCTCATTTCCATCGTGGTGTCCTCCTTGCGTCTTGTATTGTAAAAGAGACCATCTTTTAAGAAAATGAAACCGGAGAATTCCGGAATGCCGTTCGCAAATTCGCCACATCTGCCGACTTTGCGTGTAAACAGGGTTCCGGTCACCTGTCAAGACCGGAAATTGCCGGAATAACGGCCATCTGTGGAAGAGCATCCTTCTACAGGGATGGCGCCTGGAAGCGGGAGGAGGAACGGACCATGCTGTTGCTGGACAAAATTCAGGCCACATCATTTTCACCCGGTGAACAGTCGGCAGTGGATTTCATGCTGGAGCAGAAAGAAGACATCCGGGACATGACGGTGAAGGAGATCGCCGCTGCAGCTTATTGCGCCCCGAGCACCCTGATCCGCGTGGCTCACAAGCTGGGGTTTGAGGGCTGGAGCGCCCTGAAGGAAAGCTTTCTGGAGGAAACAGAGTATCTCTCTCATCAGCATTCGGGCGTGGATGCGAACTTCCCGTTTTTCAAGGGCGACACGGATATCACCATCAGCGAGAATCTGGCGGTGCTGGAATGCGAATCCATCATGGATACGTTCTCCATGCTGGATGCCGCGCAGCTGCACAAAGCCACCATGATGCTGCGGCATGCGAAAATCATCTACATTCTCACAGCGTATCCCAATCACGAGCTGACGGGCATGTTCCGGGAACAGATGCTGCGGATCGGGCGGACGGTGGTCGTGGTGCACCAGCCGCTGTATGCCGCCTGGCTCATGACACCGGAAGACTGTGCCATCATCCTTTCCTATTCCGGGGAAACCGGTTTGCTGGTCGAGGCAGCCCGGATCCTCAATGAACGGAAGGTTCCCTTCATTTCAATCTCCAATGTCGGGGAAACCACTCTGGCCAGGCGCTCGCAGGCAACGCTGAAACTGTGTACACGGGAAAAACTGTATTCCAAAATCGGATCCTTTTCCTCGGAAATCTCTGTATTCTACCTGCTCCATGTTCTGTATGCGTGTCTGTTCGAGAGCGACTATAACCGCAATGTGGAACGGAAACTGGGCATCTCCCGGCGGGTGGAAGCGCGCCGGCATTCCACGACGTCCCTGCTTCAGGAGGAGGAACCGGAGGATGCAGAGAACCGGTAAGCGAACTGACCGCAGACAGCCGGCTGCCCGAAACAAAATGCCGCAAGGCTAAAAGGAGGCCCTTTCCTGTGAGAAAAGAGCCTCCTTTTAGCCTTGCGCTGTTTGTCCTTGTGCCGTCAGTCTGCTTTGGGTGTCCGCACATAGGCCCGGAGCACGCCGATGGGCTTGTCACCGGTATTGCGGATCACATACCTCCCTGCATCGGCGGGAATGACAAAGGTTTCCGCATAGTGGATGGGGAACGGTTCGAATGTCCCTTCCGGGCTTTCGATCACCGCCTCGTCGCCTTCGATCAGATTGCACATATTGACGTTGTTCTCCGGATCGATTTCCACCTCTGTGTCCGTCCAGTACCGCCGGGTTTCTATGAATTCCAGCTCATGCAGCCCGGTGTGTTCTTCCTTCACGGTTTCCGTCTCACTGATGGTCCAGATGTTGTTGACGAGATTGTCCATGACCCAGGACGTCTGCCGGTCCCACTGGATGTTCTTCCGGCCGTGATCCAGATGGACGGGACGGGGCAGTCCGTCCAGCCCAAGACGTCCCCAGTCCCAGAGCTTGAAGGTGAAGCAGTAGGGCGTCGCACTGACTTCCAGCACCATGGAATCCGCGCCGGAGCAGTGGATCGTGCCGGCGGGGATCAGGAAGTGGTCGTGTTTCTTTGCGGGAATTTTGTTGACGTATTTTTCCGCATCAAAAGGCCTGCCGCCAGCATTGGCCTCTTCCAGCGCCGCCATCATTTCTTCGGGATCCACGCCTTCCTTCAGGCCCAGGTAGACATGGGCGCCTTCCTTTGCGTCCAGGATGTAATAGGATTCATCCTGTGTGTAGGCCATGCCGAAGGTGCGGTGGATGTACTCTGTCAGCGGGTGTACCTGCAGGGACAGGTTCTGACCGCCCATGGTGTCCAGAAAATCGAAGCGGATGGGGAACTCCGCTCCGAACCGGCTGTAGACCTGGGGACCCAGAAGTTCCTTCGGATGGGTCAGGACCAGGTCCATGGCCGGCAGTTCCATCTTTCCGGAGCCGAAATCCAGCAGGATCGCGTTTTCTTCCGGCACACCGTCAAAGCTCCAGGCAAAGTTCTTCTCGTTTTTGTCCAGTGCGCAGACGTCCTTCATCCACTGGCCGCCCCAGACACCGGGGTCGAAGTACGGCTTCGTCCGGAAGGGACCTTTGACGCCCTGCGCCAGTCCGTCCCGGACGGCATCGCCTGTGGCGAGTTTCGGTGTATCTTCGTTCAGGTCCACGAACCAGTCCACATTGTCGAAGCTTTCCTTTTTGTGTTTGTCAAACACGCGCCATTCGATGAAGAATCCGCGCTTGATTTTCCGAAGGGGATCTTCCTTTGGGTTGTCGAAGAAGAAGTTGGGCATGCCCCTGCGGTAGCGCAGCTGCACCTCCCAGCGCGCCATATCCCCGTAAAACAGCGTGCCGTCGATGATTTTCGATGCCCCGGGGCCAATCACCAGCACCCGCCTGCCTTCCGCCTCTGCCAGGGCGGCTTTTTCCTTTGCCTCTGCCAGCTTTTTTTCGTCAATCAAGTCCTGCAGCACACCATAAAACATGGTGCCGAAAATCCGGTCCTCCGTCACGTGATGAGCCAGGATCTGTTCCAGGATGTCTTTGTCTTTATAGATGTCACAGGCATCGATCACCACATCGAATCCATTGGCAATGTGATCCTGGACGGCTTCCTGGCTGGCCCCGGGATACAGGTCGAACACCACGGGACTCGCCGCATTGGACACGCTGTCTGCAAGTGCCTGCCACCCCGCCGCATAGTCGTTTTCATGTCCCTTCACCCGAATGGCTGGAAACTTGTCGTACTTTACTTCCATTCGATTTCTCCTTCTTCTGTCTTGTATGCTCTTTGCGGAAACGGCATGGCCTCCACCCGTGCATAGTCATGACCCGCGGTGGTCGGCCAGCAGCAGGCCACTTTCAGGTCTTCGTCACCGGTGTTGATCAGCCGGTGGGCCAGCACCCCGGGTATGTGGTGCAAAGACCCGGGTTCCATTTCCTCTGCCCAGGCATGGCCCTGTTCATCCATCAGAAGCAGCAGGCCTGTCCCTCCAACACACCAGTAGTATTCCGCGGCATCGGTGTTTTCATGCCAGTGTCCGCGGGTCATGCAGCATTCGCCGTTCACTGTCACGGGGTGCAGCAGGGACAGCCCCCAGTTCAGTTCGCCTTCCTTCGCCTGGTCTGTCCTTGCATAAACTTCGTACAGCACAAGGTCCGGATCCACACCGGCGCTGTCGGCAAAAAAGGACGTATCCTTCAGCCGTTTCTCCGATTTCACGACTCCTTCACCAATCAGCAGATCGGTATGTTTCAGCGCTGCGGGAATCACTTTCATATTGCTTCACCTTTCTTTCTCCACCTGGCGGCAGTTTTAAATGATATATCATTTTCACGTTCGATTATACGAGTTTGTCGCCGAAAGTAAACGGGAGAACGGAAAAAAACCGCCTGCAGTTTCTGCAGACGGTCACTTCCGCCGTTCAATCAGCACGCAGAACGGACTGCGGCCGCTGTTGACCAGTTCCACTTTTTCGCAGGGATACTGCCGGTGATCCAGCGTTTTCAGCCAGTCCAGGATCAGGTCCGCTTCCCGGCGCCCATCCGCATGGGGATAGAACACCAGAGACATGCGGCCTTTGACCCGCAGGCGCTCCAGCGCAGCCTGGACCGCTCTCAGGCTGTCCTCCGGCTGTGTCACGACCTGGCGGTCTCCGGCTGGATCCCAGCCAAAGTTGAAAATCACGCCATCGGCTTCCAGCGCCGGGTCCAGTTCGCGGATGCCGGTATGGTTTTCCACACGGATCTCCAGACGGGGATCCTCCATGGCCTGACGGCAGCGAGCCGCGGTTTCCGGCTGGATCTCGAAGGCAATCACCCGGCGGGCCTTTCTCAGGAAAAACGCGGAGTCTCTCCCTGTCCCCAGGGTCGCATCGATCATGACCGCATCCCGGTGCAGGACCGGCTTGAGAAAGTCATGAGAGACCTCCACCATGCTTCTCAACGGAAAGCCTCCTTCATGACCGCATATTCCGCATCGTTCTGCGCCACCATCACGATGTCGATGGCTTTGGCTTCCGGATACCGCCGCATGAGGCGGTCGATGGTTTTGCGTGCGATCCAGGCGGCTTCGCGCAGCTCGAAGCCGAACACCCCGCTGCCCAGCAGCGGAAAGCCGATGGTGACCCGTTCCTTTCCGGACATCCGCAGATAATCGTAGGCCCGGCACAGGCTGTTCCAGTAACAGGCACGCAGGTCTTCATCCTCTCCCCGGTACCCGTCCATGTACAGCGGGGTCACCGCATGCACGATCCGGGCGCAGTCCAGGTTGTATCCGCCGGTGATCACCACATCCCCGAATTCCCGGCGCCCTGCTTCATGACAGGCACGGACCAGACCCGGGCCAGCGGCTTCAAAGATCCGGCGGCAGATCCCCGCCCCCGGCAGCAGTTCTGTATTGGCTTCATTGACCACCAGATCCAGACCCAGGCCCACCAGGTCTCCTTTGAGCACTGTGATCATGACAAGTCTCCCCCTTCCAGCAGCTCATCCAGTTTTCTGCGCATTTTCCGGCTCGTCACCGCCGACTGATGGAGCTGGTCACTGAGCGCAGAGAACGTCCGTTCCGCTTTTTCGCAGCGGTCGGACAGTCTCGCGGCTTCTTCCTGCAGCTTCTCCAGTCCCGCTTCGATTTCCGGCCTGTGCTCTGCCCGGTACCAGTCCCGCTGGGCCTGTCCCAGTATCGTCAGCACACCGGTCAGGGTCCCCGGCCCGGTGATCATGACATGATGCCGCAGGCTGTAGTCAAAGAGATCCGGGCAGTCGGACAGAATGTACTGGTACACCCCTTCGGCCGGGACAAACAGCACCGCCAGCGGCGCTGTCTGTTCCGTGATGTATTTCTGCGCCACGTCATCGATGTGCTTTTTCATGTTCTGCGCAAAGAGTTTCTCATACCGCGGATCTTCGTCCATCCGCAGGAAATTGTCCATGGGAAACTTGGAATCCACGCAGAGCACCTGGCGGCTGCCCGGAAGCAGCAGCGCCGCATCGGCGATCTTCCCGTTGGCCAGTGTCACCTGGCGGTCCCAGATCCGGCCCCGGGTCCCGGCGTAGTTTTCCAGCAGCAGCTCCATCTGGTATTCTCCCCACATGCCGCGGGATTTGGACCGGTTCATGATCCGGCTCATGCCGTCAACCGTTTCCAGCATCCAGTCCAGGCTCTGGCCGGACAGCGACTGGCTTTCCTTCAACTGCGCCAGTTCCTGCCGCAGTGCCTCGTACTGGCTGTCCGTGATTCCCGGTCCCGCACTCAAACCGTGCCTGCGGTCCAGCAGCAGCCAGAGAATCGCCGCTGCCATGATACCCGTCAGGATCCACTCCCATGTCATGATCCGGCTCCTTCCAGTCTCGGCATGGACCGGAGCACGAAGGTCAGCAGATCCAGGCGGTTGTTTTTCTCCGGATGGTGAAAGGCATACTCCAGCACCGTCTCCAGCGCCTGACGCACCTGCCGGTTCCGCAGACCGGTATAGGTCAGGATGTCATGACCGTCAATGGCCAGTTCCTGCAGGGACAAAGGGCGAAACCGGATCTGTTCCTCATAGAACGCCCGGCTCGCTTCCAGCCGCTCCAGGCGCTGTCTCCCTTTTTCCGAATGCGCCATGATGTCGCAGTACTGCACCCGGAACAGCAGCTGCACCCATTCATCGCTCCAGCCTTCCGTCACCCGCAGGCGGTAAATGGTCTCCAGGTTTCTGGGCAGGATGTCATCGTGATGCAGCACCAGCTCCGGGATGACTTTTTTCTGTCTGGCCGGCAGCTTCAGGGCCTCCACCACCCGCCTGGCAATGGCCTGTCCGGCCACGGGATGTCCCTTGAAATGATCCCGTCCCCCCGGGGAGGTCGTGCGCGTTTCCGGTTTTCCCAGGTCGTGCAGCAGAAGTGCCAGGGCGGCGGTTTCGTCAAAGGGATCCAGGTAGCGGATGGAGTCCAGAATGTGCCGCAGCACCCCGGCATAGTGGTAAGGCGAGTGCTGCGGAGTCTGTGCCGCCTGTTCCAGTTCCGGGATCCAGGGCGCAAACAGTCCGGTCATGTCCTGGATGCGCAGCGGATCGGTCCGCAGGATCTCCATCCATTCCGGCACGAGCCGTTCCACGGCCACAAACCGGATCCTGTCCTGGCAGACATCCACGGCGTTCCGTGTTGCCGGCTCGATGGTAAACCCGAGGCGGGCCGCAAACCGGAATGCGCGGACCATCCGCAGGGCGTCTTCCTCAAATCGCTGTACGGGATCTCCCACCGCCCGGATCAGACCCTGTTCCAGGTCCCGGCGTCCCCCGAAGGGATCCACCAGACCCCTGCCGGGATTCCAGGCCATGGCGTTGATGGTGAAGTCCCGCCGGGCCAGGTCTTCTTCCACAGTCTGGACAAACTGCACTTCATCGGGATGGCGGCTGTCGGAATAGCGGCCTTCCCTGCGGAAGGTGGTGACTTCCACCTGCCCGCCCGGGAGCAGGACCATGACCGTCCCGTGCCGCAGTCCCGTGGGTGCGGTTTTTTCAAAGAGGTCCATGACCTGCTGCGGAGTGGCATCCGTGGCCAGGTCATAGTCATGGGGTCTGCGTCCGAGCAGCCAGTCCCGGACACATCCGCCCACCAGATAACAGTCGTGGCCGGCAGCAGACAGACGGTCCATGACTGCTTTCACTTGTTCAGGCACCTGCATGCTGCCGCCTCCTTTCTGCTGTCTGTGTCCTCGCGTTCCCGGATTGGATCAGGCCTTTTCCCGGGTGTAGACGGGCATGGAATCGTGCATGATTTTCTTTCCCAGCTCCGTGCTGCCGAACATGAATTCCATGTCCCGGCCCCCCGCCAGACGGGACCCTTCCGCCGACAGCTTCGAAAACAGGACGGGATCCTCCGAGTCGGCATCCACGATGATGAACCAGTGCTGGCTGTTGTCCGGCATCAGCCGTTCCTTGAGCACAATGCTGCGGACCTCCGGCATGGATTCTGCGGTTTTTGCCAGCACATTTCCCAGATATTTTCCTTCTTCTCCCGGGTCCTTGACGGTGACTTTGTCCCCCTTGACGATCCGGTTTGCCGACAGCCCCCGCAGACGGATCTTCTCCAGCCGCTGCAGAAAGCTGGTGTCCAGCGTGATGTCCAGATCCTCGGGATCCAGGATCACGCCATCCACCTCACCGCCGGCCATTTTCAGAAACGGCATGAACTGGTCGAAGGTCAGCACCAGGCACTGTGCCTTCGGGCTCCATTTTTCCAGCGTTTCCTTTGACGTGAAAAACGGGAAGAAGTTCTTCTTGTCCTGCCGCTCCATGACCATGAGCGAGATGTTGGTGTCAGGGGGAAACACCAGCTGGCCGTGACCATCGGGTGCAGGCGCCTTGTCCCATACCGCCGGCGCCAGGATCTTTCCCTTCAGCATTTCTGCGGCCACCGCGGCGGACTCCTTCTGTCCCTGGTGTTTTTTGAGTCCCTCCAGGGCTTTTCGCAGCCCGGGATCCAGCATAGTCTGATTGTCCATGATTCTTCTCCTTTGCCGCAGCAGTGGCCGCGGCCTGTATTGTCTGTATCTGATTGCCTTGCCCGCCGGCACCGATTCCCGCTCCGGCTGTCCAGTGACTGGGCCGGCGATTCTGGCGGCGGGTATCCTATTCTCCGCTGATGGCCATTTTGCCGAAAAGGATCGAAGGCGACACCAGCTGACGGTAGGACCAGTCGATGTCGCTGCCCACAGCCGTCACGTCGTTCATCAGCTCCATGAAGGAGCCGGCAGCGGTGATCAGCGTCACGCTCTGTGTCCGTTTTCCGCCCTGAACCAGGTAGCCCCGGGCCTGCAGGGAGAAGTTCGTGGACACAAAGTCAATGCCTGCATGCAGTCCTTCCAGGTCCGTGATTACCAGCCCGTCCTGCATGCGTTCCTCGAGCTGGGCCAGGCTTTGGTCCCCCGGTTCGATGTACAGGTTCATGGGGGAGACACTCACCGGACTCGCATAGCCTCCCTTGAAGCCGTTGCCCGTGCTTTCGGTCTGCATCCGCGCGGCAGACTGCTGGTTGTGCAGGATCGTCTCGAACACACCGTGATCCACCACCAGCTTGCGCCTGGTGGGATAGCCTTCATCATCGAAGTTCGCAATGGTCAGCGCGTCTGTATTCCTCGGATCGTCAATGATGGTGATCTTGTCGGAGAAGATCTTTTCGTGCAGCTTTCCCTTCAGCGGGGAAATGCCTTTGGAAATGAGGTCCCCGGAGAACAGTCCCGCAAAGGCTCCCAGCAGGCTTGTCATCGCCTCCCGGTGCAGGATCACCGGACACGTCCGGCTGGGAATCGAGGCAGCGTCCAGGCGGTGAAGCACTTCGTCGCAGAGTTCCTTCACGAAAGCCTCCCGGTCAAAGGTGTCAATCGACGGCACCACTTTGATCAGGTACCAGTCCTGGATCCGGTCATCCTGCCGGCCTGCAGCTCCTGCCACGACGTACTGGACATAATCCTCATCCCCGGTTTCCAGCCCCAGGGTGTTGGAAATTGCACGGGATCCCTCTGACTGGCTCCAGCCCAGGGTCGTCACCTGAAAAATCCGTTCATCGTATGCCAGGATCCGCTGTTCCAGATCCGCCAGGAGTTCCTTCACCTCTGCCGTTTCGGGCACCGCCCAGGTCTTTTCCTTCACCACCAGGTCTGTATCCATGGGCGCAACGAACTGCGTCCGGTCTTCACTGGTAATGGTCGCCGCCTGCTGGCGCAGGCTGTCGAGGACTTCATCCATGATAGAATCATCCAGCTTCTCCAGCCCGGTGTTGGCCAGGCTGCCGTCGTCCAGCACCCGGATGCCCACGGAATCAGTCTGCGAGATCTCCATTTTGTCCATGGACCCGGCAAACCAGGTGATTTCCCGGGACTTCGAAGCGGATTCGTAGATTTCTGCCGCTTCAAATCCTTTTTCCAGTGCTCTGTCGAGCCATTTCTGCTTATTCACCGGCTGTACCTCCCACTGTGATCGAAGAAACCCGGATCGCGGGCTGGCCCACATCCGTGGGAATGGAGCCCGAAACTGATCCGCACATGCCCTGGGCCCGCTTCAGGTCTTTGCCCACGCGGTCGATGTTCATGAGGATCTCCGCACCGGATCCGATCAGGCTTGCACCGCGGACCGGTTTTGTGACTTTCCCGTTCTCGATCAGGTAGCCCTCGGAGACCGCAAAGTTGAACTCCCCGGTCTGCGGGTTGACACTGCCGCCTCCCATGCGCTTTGCGTACAGGCCCTTTTCGATTCCTTCAAACATTTCATCAAATTCATCGCTGCCCGCGGCGATGTAGGTGTTGGACATGCGGGACGTGGGTTCGTATTTGTAATTCTGCCGTCTGCCGGAACCGGAGGAGCCTTCCTGCATCCGCCGTCCGTTGAAGCGGTCCACCATGTACTGCGTCAGGATGCCGTCCTGAATCAGAACACGCCGCTGCTGCGGATTTCCTTCATCGTCCACGTTCTGGCTTCCCCAGGCATTGGGGATCGTGCCGTCGTCGATTGCCGTGACTTTCGTCGAAGCGATCTGTGTTCCTTTTTTGCCGGCAAACACTGACTGCTCCTTCGCCACAGCCGTGGCTTCCAGGGCGTGGCCGCAGGCTTCATGGAAAATCACACCGCCAAATCCATTGTCAATGATGACGGGCATGCGTCCGGAAGGAGCATCCACGGCATCGAGCAGCACCCTGGCTGTCGCTGCGGCGTTTTTCGCCGCCTGTGCCGGAATGCCGCCTTCATAGAATTCCAGTCCCATGCTTGCCCCGGGGCCCTCAAAGCCGGACTGCCGGTCTTCGCCCCGGGCTGCATAGACGGACACACCCATCCGGGTCCGGATCCGGGTATCCTTCACCAGACGTCCGTCGGAGTTGGAAATCTGGACCTTCTGGCGCAGGGAGGACAGTGACACACTCACTTTTTCGATCTCGGGTTCATCCTTCACCGCTTCCCACGCCTGCATCATCAGCGCTGTCTTGTCCTGCAGCGGTGCATCCACCGGATCTGTCTTCACCGGCGAAATATTGGGTACGGCCTCTTCTGTCAGCACCACCTGTCTGCCGGATGTTCCTTCAAACGCCGTGCGCAGATCCTTTACCAGAGCCAGCAGGTCTTCGTACCTGGCACTGTTGGAATATCCGTAGGCTGTCTGCAGGTCTTTGTACAGACGGATTCCCGTTCCTTCCCGCAGGGCTCTGTCCACGTTCTCCACCTTGCCGTCCAGCATGGACAGCGATTCGGAAACCGCGTCCTCTTCAAAAATTTCGGCGAAATCCGCCCCGGAGTCCATGGCTTCCGTCAGCAGCCTTTCCAGCTGTTCTTTCTTCAGCATCCGTTCACCTCCTGTATCGGCAGTCATCTGCCGTCTGTTGTCCCCGCAGACATCTGCAGGGTTCATGCCTTGAAATCTCTGCGGTTCATGCAATTTCCCGGACACCCTCTGGCCCGTTTGTTGTACATGTTCCGTATCTGTTGATTATACCATCCCGTGGCCCCTCTGAAACCATCCCTTCAGCAATCCGCCGGAATTTGAATGTATTTTGAAATGCCCCGGTAAAACCCAAAAACAGGGAACCTCCCTTCAACGGAACATTCCCTGCTTACCGCACTGATCAGATGTTATTTGATCGCATCCACAAACCGCTTCGTGATCAGCTGCGGACGGGTGATGATGGAGCCCACCACGCAGCTGTAGCAGCCAAGGTCCAGGACGCGTTTGAGTTTTTCCGGGGTATCGATGTTGCCCTCCGCAATGACGGGGTGCTTTGCGTAGTCCAGCAGATCCCGGATCACCTTGAAGTCATCTGCCTCCACGTGATTGCCTTTGGACTGCTCAGTGTAGCCCACCAGTGTCGTGCCGATGTAGTCAAAGCCCAGGTCATCCGCATGCTTCATTTCCTCCAGCGTGGCACAGTCGGCCATCAGCGGCTGGTCAGGGTATTTCGAACGGATCTCCGCCACGAATTCATCCAGGGTCCGGCCATCGGGACGGGGCCGGCAGGTCGCATCCACGGCAATCACTTCCGGGGGTGTGTCCATGGCCATCAGTTCATCCACTTCCTTGATGGTCGGGGTGATGAACACCGGGTTGTCGCCATAGGGGCGCTTGATGATGCCGATGACCGGAAGATCAACGGTTTTCTTGATTTCCGCGATGTCATCCACGGTGTTGGCCCGGATGCCTTTGGCACCGCCTTCTTCGGCAGCGGCCGCCATTCGGCCCATGATATAGGAAGAGTGCAGGGGTTCGTCAGGCAGCGCCTGGCAGGAAACGATGAGGTTCCCTTTTGTCTGTGTCATATCAGCCATGTTGGTACTCCTTTTGGATAATTCCATTTTGATGATTCCATTATATGCCAACCCTGGCTGCTTTGATATAACATCACGCCTCCAGCGATGCCTGGATAAAGCGTCTCTCAAATTGGCCCGACCCATTTACTTGAGTAACTATTTGACCGCAGGCAAGAAAAACCCGGGTTAATTATTGACTTTGGTAAATGGCGGCGCTATTATGTGGATGTAAAAAACAAACAAGCCAATTCGACAGGAGATGTGCCGGGAATCGCATCTCCTTTTATTGTGCAGACCGCTGCTGTCTGGCGGCAGACTGCCGGCATCCGGGGAGCACGGAGGTCTTTCAATGGCAAAGGACACACGATTCAAACCCATCTATGATCGGGATGGGCTGTTCCGTGCCATCCAGATGTATGTGAACAAGGGAAACGATATGAATTACCTGTTCATTCAGGAGGCCAGCTGCGGAGCCGTGGCGCTGCTTCCGGATCCTGAATGCAGACCGGTTGTCACGACGGTAATAGAGTAGAGGGGAAATTCAGTGATTTCCGCCCCTCTCGTTGAACCGTACGTACGGATCTCGTATACGGCTCTACAGTTATATTGCCCTTGCGGGCATTCATGAATTTGCTATGATTTATTCTGT
>Ga0209694_1000272_pt1 | contig 96251 bp, 89 predicted proteins | sample GluameincwithD2O_FD_187499 | JGI IMG/M metagenome (GOLD analysis project Ga0209694, IMG submission 187499) | Mouse cecum microbial communities from Vienna, Austria - Glucosamine amended microcosms incubated with D2O (SPAdes) (version 2) | ecosystem: Host-associated > Mammals > Digestive system >... | reverse complement strand
CCAATTACAACGGTGAGGTACTGGAAACCATCCTTACCACCGCCTCCACCGGCAATGAGCTTGTGAGCAAGGGACTCATCATGGTCATTCCCGGAGTGGAGAAGAAAATCAGCATCCCCCGTCTAAAGACGGGCAAGATGCTCCAGAAGCAAAAAGTCAATCCTACCGTAGAGGACAGCAAGGGGAACTTCGATTACAGCGAGCACTCCCTTGACCCCAAGGATTTCATGGCGTTCACCACCTTCAATCCCCGCGCGTTCGAGCATATATGGCGCAAATGGCAGCCGAAAGGGAACCTCGTGTTCTCGCAGCTTCCCCCCGAAGCCCAGAACGCTCTCCTTGACGCCCTTTCAAAGCAGGTGCAGTTCGAACTCGGCTGGCACTATATCAACGGGGAATACGGCGATACCGACGAGGAGCTGATGGACGGCATCCTGACACAGGCCGCCAAGGACCCGGACTGCATCGTCGTCAATTCGGAAGGCACCACCATGCTTGGGGTACTGAAAGATATCCGTGCCTCCATCCCCAAGGCGATGCGCGCCAACCCGAACCTGCGCATCCTCATGAGCATCGACGATTTCGACCGCTACGATGACGAGCTTACCCAGCGCGAGCACAAGAACTCCGATGAAACCGAGATGAACCGTATGCGCTACAAGGGCATCACCATCGAAACGGTGGCCGCATGGCCCGACGGTGTCATTGTCGCGACCCTCTGCTCCCCGGATGCCGACGGCAATCTGTTTGTAGCGGTCAACCTTCAGGATGACGAGAGTGTGATCCAGATTGACAAGTACAGCAACGCCGGCGAACTCTACTTCTTCAAGCTGCTTATGAAGGCCGACACCAATATCGGTTTCGGAGAGGAGTTTGTGGTGTTTGACGGCCGCGAGAACCCGGCATTCAAAAATCCGGCCGGTGTGCCGGAGGGCGCTTCGGAAAAAGGAGTGTTCGGGTTGGAGAATGTGACGGACTTGTCGGATGACGAAATTCCGGAGGGCGATGGCGGGCAGGCTTAAATACCTCGTACTCCATTGCACCGCGACCCCGGAAGGGCGCGAGGTGACAGGTGCCGACATAAGGCGCATGCACCTCGGCCCGGTGTCGCAGGGCGGCAGGGGATGGAAACAGGTCGGCTATACCGACATTATCCACCTTGACGGCACGGTTGAGCGTCTGGTCGACAACAACGAGGATGCGAACGTGGACCCGTGGGAGATCACCAATGGAGCCAAGGGCTATAATTCGGTAAGCCGCCATGTAGTCTATGCCGGCGGCATGACAAAAGACATGTCCAAACCGAAGGACACCCGCACTCCGGCACAACTCAGGGCGATGGAAAACTATGTCAAGGATTTCCACAAGCGTTTTCCCTCGGTGCGCATCATAGGGCATAACGAGGTCGCAGCCAAGGCCTGTCCGAGTTTTGACGTGCGGAAGTGGCTGAAATCAATAGGTATCAATCAATAATCAATCAACGAAGCAATGGATATCCTGCTAAACTTTCTGATGTATTCCCTCCCGGGCGGTTTTCTCGGCAGCGTGTTCACATGGCTTGTCGGCCGCAGGGAGCATAACAACGACATGCTCTCCAAGTTGCAGGCTTCCATCAACATGCTGTCCGAGGAGAACCGCAAGATCCTTGCCGAGAACGTGCAGCTCAGGAAAGAGAATGCCGGTCTGCAAGCCAATCAGGAGGAGATACTGCAGAAGCAGCGCGCCCTTCTGAGGGAGGTGGATCTCCTTCGCGGCGAAATAATAAAACTGACAAAGAAAAACAATGAAACATCCAATCAGAGGGGCGACCCTGACAATAATGGCGGCCGTGGCGCTTATCACCGCGGGGTGCGGAACCACGAGGCGCGTGGAGAGAAGCGTGTCACGGGAGGCGTCAACGACAACCGGCTACGAATACCGCGACACGCTGGAGAGCGGCCGGTCGGGGATTGCGACAACGACGACCACGGACATGACGGAACACCGGACGACCCATGTCGTCACGGCGGAGGGGATAGCGGCGGAGTCGGCGAGTCTGGATGTGCCGATACAGAACCTCCGTGACCTTCCCGACGGTGCCGGGTATACCGCCAAGGAGGGACGCGCCGGAGTCGAGATCCGCAAGAGGGGCGACCGTATCGAAGTCACCGGACGCTGTGACTCCATCAACAGGCTCTATCAGTATTACCGTGACATGAGCATGGAGCAGCGCCGGGAGGTCGACAGCCTGCAGTGGGAGCTGTCATGGCTCAAGAACCGGCACAGCGCGCAGGCTTCCGAACTGGAGTCGCTGCGCGAGGAGTCGACAAAAGCGCGTGAGAAGCCTCCCGAAACCCGCCACTGGTGGGCGCTTGTGGGATTTGCGGCCGGGCTGTTGTGCACTTCGCCGGCAAGAAAACTTAAAAACGTAATAACAACATTTCTAAAAATATAAGTTATGGTATATGCAAACGACGGTTACATCATGCTGCTTGACGCGCTGGTGTTCAACAACAAGAAAATCGGTGTCATTTCGGATGACGGCATAGACTGGGGAGGCGACTCCGCGGAATATATCAAGCTGTGGGGCGCTCAGGTGCGCACCGCCCCGGTAAAGAAGATCAAGAAGAAGGACGGCACCAATATCCTTAAATTCACCCTTATCGAGCTTCTGCCCCAGAACTGCAAGGATGTCATGGGCGGCACTGTGACCGGTGAACGCTGGGATGCCCCGGCTGATACAGTGAGTCTTTCGGGCCCGTTAAAGATCATTGCCGGCACCGGGCAGACCATCGAGATAAAGAACATGACCCTCGACGGGCTTGTGCGCGGCAAGATCGGTGGCGACAGCGCCCTCGGCATAGAGTGCGAGCTGGAGATGGTCAAGCCGGCGGACGGCGGCTCTCCCTTCGCCATGTACCCGACAGTACCATTCATCACCGCCGTTCCGACACAGCTTTCTTTCAGCAAGGCCGGCGAGAGCAAGGTGGTCGAGATAGACGCTTCCGGCCCATTCACCGCCGGAGTGCTTCCGGCAGGCTTTTCCATGGAGATAGTCAACGGACGTATCACAGTGACAGCCTCGGCCAACACCGGAGCGGCCCGTAACGGCAGTGTGGAATTCACCCTCGCCTCCGATCCGGCAAAAAAGGTCACGGTCACCCTGTCCCAAGCCGGCAACGCCTAAGCCATGCGGAAGGAGATTGAAATAGAGGCGGCCGACGCCCTGCTTGATGTCGGGGTGTCGCTGCCACTGCTCCGGGTAAAGATACCGTTCCGGCGCAACCCCTTTCAAATCCGGCTCACCATGAAACGGCCGTGCCTCGGCAACCAGATACGCATCGCCAGACTTTATCTTGAAACAGGTGTCACCCATGAGGAGATGGCGCGTTTCAACAAGCATGAGGAGCTTGCCTACATGGCGCTTCACGGGGGCCGGGTCAGCAAGATGGTGGCGCTTACGATATGCAGGGGGAAACTGTCAGGATGGCTTCTCACCCCTGTTGTGGCATGGATGCTGCGGTGGCTGGTGGATGACCTTTGGGTGCAGGGCGCGAACATGCGCTTCATCACGCTGCTTGGCACCAAGTCTTTTATGAACATTATCGGATCGGTCGAGCGGGTGAACCCTCTGGCACCGAGGACGAGCCAAAAAAGGAAGGGGAGTTAACCACCGAGTATGTCGGGAGCCATAGCCCCTTCGGTATTGTCTGGCAGATAGCCGCCGCCACCGGCTGGAGCCGTGACCACATCATGTGGAAAGTGAATTACCAGACCCTGCGCATGATGCTTGCCGACGCCCCTCATTATGAGAGCCGGCGCAAAGGCAAAAGCGGTGGGCAGGGCAAGGGCGGGAAGCCTAAAAGCACCGCCGGATTTTTTCAAACAAGATTACAACAGAACCAGTAAGGACAGATGAAACCAGTCGAGATAGAATTCCTCATGCGTGACAAGCTGACTCCCGGACTTGACAAGGCCGGGCAGTCGGCCGAGTCCTTGGGCGACAAGGCAGAAAAGGTTGCCGAGGGCATCACCGAGCGCATCGCCGCCCAGAAGGAGCAGATCCGGTATGTGGAAAACTGTCTCAAGGAGCTTAAGAAACAGTATGACCGGCTGGGCCCCGGCAAGGCCCAGATGGAGATGCGCGCCGAGATAGAGGCCTGCACGAAGGCCCTTGCCGAGGACAAGCTTATCCTTGCCTCATTGGAAGAGGAACATCAAAAGACGGCCGCCTCCACCAAGCGCCTTTCCATGGAACTTCGCGAGCTTCTGGACGCCATGGCACGGATGCGTCTCGAGGGCAAGCAGAACACCCGTGAGTATCAGGAGATGGCTTCCAAGGCGGCCACCTTGTCTGACACAATCGGGGACCTCCGTACACAGACCAATATCCTTGCGCATGACGATGCCGGGCTGCAAGGCGTGATGAGCGGTGTCAACGGCCTTTCCGGGCTGCTTACCGTAGCCACCGGCATAATGGGGACCTTCGCCTCCGAGAACGAGGACCTGATAAAGATACAGACGCGGGTGCAGAGCGTCATGGCAATCACCATGGGGCTACAGCAGGTGTTCAACACGCTCAACAAGGACTCCGCTTTCCGGCTTGTCACAGTACGGAAAGCCAAGGATCTTTTGACCGCGGCCAATACAAGGCTCGCGGTGTCCCTCGGCATATCGAATGCGGCAGCCACCGCGCTTATGGCAACGCTTACATTGGGCTTGTCGCTTGTCGTGACCGGTCTTGTCGTAGCGTGGAACAAATACTCCGACGCGCAGGAGAAAGCGGCGGAGAAGGCCCGTGAACTTGTGGAGATAGAAAGTTCCGGCCGTGCCCGGATGGTCAAGACCCGGTTTGAGATTGACAGTACCGCCCGGACACTGAAGGAATTTACCGGCACCAAGGAGCAGGAGCGTGTGAAGGTAGAAGAGCTTAACCGCAAATACGGCGAGAGTTTCGGTTATTACAACACCATCGCTGAATGGTACGATGTCCTGATCCGGAAAGGGGAGGACTATGTGCAGATGCTTTTCCTGCAGGCCAAGGCGCAGGCGTTGGTCGACAAGGCTGTGAAAGCCGATGAGGAGGTAGCCGGCATAGAGGCTAACGGAGTGGAACATTACCGCCCTTTCTGGGGCGCGGGCGGCAAGGCCTATATGTTTTTCGGAGGCGGTAAAAAAGGGCATTACGGCAGCGACCCGGCAGAACTGGCATATAACAAGGCCCTAAAGGAAGCCACGGACAAACGGCGCGCGAGCCTTGCCGAGGCAGAGGAACTGCAGCGTCAGATGGAAGAATTACGTAAAAAATCGCATATCGGCGGGTTCGTGGCCCCCGAGGGACCCGGCGGTTCCACGGAAAACGCCAAGCCAAAGAACACCCTTGCCGAAATGGAGTTCGAGGCAGCCCGTAGGATTGAGGACCGCCGCATAGACATTATACGGGAAGGCTACGAGAAAGAACGCGCCGAGGCTCTTTTGAATTTCGAGCGGGAAAAAGAACGTATCACCACCGAGGAGCAGCAAAGGGTGGAACTATACCGGAAACTCAAGGAAGCCGGCGAGAAGGTGACACCCGAGCAGCTTGCCAATATCCATGCGCAGGCCGCCACCCAACGCACTCTTGCGGCGCAGATATATGACGCCACTACGGCAGAAATTACAGCCCGGGAAAACAAGGATGCTGCCGACAGACAGAAGAAGCGCGAGGATGAGCTGCAGGCACTGTTAGGCAAATATCAGGACTACGAGGCGCAACGCTCGGCTATCAAGCGTCAGGGCGATGCCGACATAGCGGCTCTTGAGGCGGCACGTACCGCAGAGAACGGCGATGAGATAGATCGGGCAATAGATGTCGCCCGGGAAAAAGTGCGTCAGGGCATTCAGGCGATAAATGACGAGGAAGCCCGGAGTATGGCGCAGGACAATGATTTTTTGCGCAATCTCTTCGGTGATTACTCAAGCATGAGCCTTGACGCCTTGCAGGGGCTTATCGCGCAGGCCCGGAAGCTCCGGGACTACCTGAACGGGAAAGGCACAGCGGATGGGCTTACCTTCATTAGCGATGAGCAGCTCAAGAATATTGAAGCAAGCCCGGCAGAACTTGACAAACTTAAAAAGGCGCTTGACAAACTGCTCGGAGGTGGCAAGGGCGCCACCAACAAATGGGAGCGGATATTCCAGACATTCAAAACCGGTATATCCGGATTGCGTGGAGCCGGAGGAGCCAAAGAGATAGCCGGGTCGATCGGTACCATAGCCAGTGCGGCGCAGGAAGCCGGAGCGGAACTGGGCGCCATGCTCGAGCAACTCGGCGAAAGTGAGATTTCCGATGCCGTGAATGGCGTTCAGCAGGTGATGGGTGCCGTATCAAACATAGGGCAGGGATTTGCGCAGGGTGGCATTGTCGGAGGCATAGGCGCAGCCGTAGGGGAGGGGATTAAGTTCCTGACCTCGGCGTTTGCTGCGGAAGCCCGCCACAGAGAAGCCCTGAAAGAGATAGAGCGTGCCAAGCTCGATTTCCAACGCCAGTATAATCTCCTGCTTCTGCAGCAGAACCTGTTGATGAAGGATGCCGAGAGTATTTTCGGTGAGAAGCAGGTGGCCAAGGCGGCCAATGCCATAGAGGTTTACCGTCAGGCATTGGCACAGTTCAAGGAGGAACTGCAGGGTGATGCTCCGAAGCAGAACTTCTGGGAGCGCCTGACAAATGATGCCGGGGGTACATACCGCAAGCGTCTTGACGCATACAACGCGGGGTTCGGAGCCCTTTACAACGCCCAGATTGTCACCGGGCATAAAAAGACCGGCCTGTTCGGGTGGGGTAAAGGCAAGGACCTGTACAGTTCCATACTGAGCGTATACCCCGAACTTATCAAGGCCAACGGCGAGCTTGACACCGAGATGCTTCGCGTGATACTCGACACCCGGAAAATGAGCGATGAGACCCGCAGTTACCTTGAGAACCTCATAGAGCTTAAAGACGCGATGGACGAGGCCGAGGAGTCGCTTGAAAACTACCTGACCGAAACGTTCGGCAGTCTGGGCTCCGGGATCATGGACGCTGTCACCTCGGCGTTGCAAGGTAGCGGCACGGCTCTGGAAAACTTTGCGGCCAATGCCGCCGGAGTCCTCGAGAACCTCGGGGAGCAGATAGCCTATTCGCTGTTCTTTGCCGACAAGTTCGCGGATCTTCAGGAAAAACTGAAAAGCGTCTACGGTAGCGGCAAAAGCGAGGAGGCCATAGCCAACGATGCCATGGGCGTAATCGACAGCTTCTATGACAATATCGGCAAGAACGTGGATGCCGCACAGGCATGGATGGAGGCATGGAAGGAGAAAGCGGCCGCCATGGGCTTTGACCTATGGAAAAACGACGGTGACACCGCGGGAGGCTCCCAGAGCGCCCGGGCCGGCGTATATACCGCGATGAGTCAGGAGCAGGGCACCAAGCTTGAGGGCCTGTTCACGAGCGTCCAGATGCACGCAGCTTCCATCGATGAGACCCTTGACGGTTTCATGGACACGTTCGGGCAGTTGTGCGACACCATAGGCAAAATTCTGGAAAATGTCGAGTCGTTGCCGGAGATGGCCGAAGATATACATGAACTGCGTACGAACGGAATAAAACTGAGATCACTATGACCGATATAATGAACGGGCTGCTTTATATAAACGGGCGCGATGTCTGGAGTGACTTCGGCGCATGGCTCACGGAGGAGAAGGAGGGCGACACCAAGAATTACTCCGCCCTCCAGAAACCGCCGGCGACGAAAAGCCATGTCGCGGTCAGCTTCCGGGAGCAGGACGGCGAGAAGCTGACCGAAAAGCTCGTGCAGAAATGGAAACCCCGCGACATAGCGTTGAAGTTTGCGGTCGCGGCTGCCGACAAGGCGTCCTTCATCGCAAGGCGGGACGCATTCGTGTCATTCCTGAAAGAAGGCACCGACGGCTGGCTTGACATGAGAGTCCCGGAACTTGGCCGTACCTACCGTGTCTATTACAAGGACTGCTCGGACTACGAGCATCTGGAAGATATAGGCGGCGGCATGGTGGCGGCGCGTTTCACGGTCAAATTCCGTGAGCCGAACCCCGAATTCTGACTGCATTAAAACGATATTCTAATGGAACTTAAAATATATTCAAGCGACGGCAGGCTGAAGCTCACGGTGGAACCGAGGGACAACAGCACACAGGCGGAGGAGATACAGGCGGGCAATGTTCTGAATGTTTCCTTCATCCTTCCGGAACGTGTGTCGCTTGGCGTGAACGATTATGCTGACTTCATGTGGCGGCGCTACTGGCTGACCGAGAAATACCGTCCGGTACAGAAATCCACAGTCGAGTGGGAGTACTCGTTGAAGCTCTACGGGCTGGAGAACCTGATCTCCCGGTTCCTTGTCCTCAACACCACAGACGGGGGCAATGAGCCGGTGTTCACGCTGACAGCCCCGCCCCGGGAGCATGTGGCGCTCATCGTGAAATCCATCAATGCCGGTTTCGGGACCAATGACTGGAAGGTCGGTACCGTTGAAGCCGGCGACAATATCGTTGTGGACTACCACGGCAAATATTGCGACGAGGGGCTCAAGGCGGTGGCTGATGCAGCCGGCACTGAATACTGGATAGAGGGCACCACCGTCAACCTGTGCCGTTGTGAACATGGGGAACGCGTCACTCTCGGCTACCGGAACGGTCTGACGAAGATACAGCCCGATGTGGCAGACAACGCAAAGGTCTATACGCGCCTGTTCCCCACAGGATCGTCGAAAAACATAGATCCGGCGAAATACGGTCACAGTCGGCTGCAGTTGCCCGGAGGAGCGCAGTATGTGGATGTCAACACCGACAAGTATGGCATTATCCATCATTACGAGGAGAACGCCTTTGCAGGCATATTCCCGCGCTATACCGGAACGGTAAGCAGCGTACGCAGCGAAGAACGCACCAATGATGACGGCGACAAATTCACGGTATATTATTTCATAGACAATAATCTGCCTTTCGATCCCAATAATTATGACCTCGGCACATTGGTAAAACGTGTGACATTCCAAGAGGGTAGCGAGCTTGCCGGACTGGGAAGCGATGACAACGGCACCCACTATTTTGAAATCAATTTTGACAGTGATACCCGGGAGTTCGAGATAATCACCCAGTTTACCGGCTCCGGACAGTTGCCGGGCGGTGTGCTTGTTCCCAAGCCGGGAGACCGTTACATACCATGGAACATGCGTATGCCGGATGAGTATTACGCGCTTGCCGAGGCCGAATACCTTGATGCCGTGCATGAGTACAATCGCCGGCACTGTGTCGATGTGTCCTGTTTCAAGGCCCCGACGGACTATATAGAGATTGAGCGGCGCAAGCTCGAGCTTCATGTGGGGCAGCGTGTCCGGCTTGAGAGTTCCGATTATTTCCCGGAGACCGGTTACAAGGACAGCCGCATAACGAAGATAACCCGCAAGATCAACCTTCCGTCGCAGATGGACCTCGAGATCAGCGACGCGCTTTCCACCGGTGCTCTTGACAAGATAAAGGGCAATATCGACGAGGTGAAGGCCTACGTGCAACTGTCACGGGGCAATTTGCCGGATATAGTCAAAACCGGGGACGGCACGCCTTTGACCGATAACAACCTCATGAGCGCTTTGCGCACGATAAAGGAGATAGCCAAGCGGGCACTGTCACGGCTTCACGACGACGAGGCGGCGGGTCTGATCAAGTTCCTTGCCGGACTCGAAGTAGGCACCTACAAGGAGGGATTGAGCGGCGCGAAAGTCGATGCCGACGGCAACGCTGTGTTCGGTGAGCTGCTCACCCGGCTCAAGGCCACCCTTGCGCAGTTGCAGGTCAACGGTGCGTCTGAATTCCGGGGGCAGCTGTCAAGCGAGGACTTCATCTCCGGCTTCATAGGAGGCAAGGGGTGGGCGATATTCAAGCGCGAAGTCCTGAACGTCCTCGGCGTGCCCGAAACGAAATATACCGGCGAGTTCGATGACATAGTGATACGCGGCACCCTCCGTGTTTTTACCATGGTGATATCACAGCTGTTGGGAGAGAACGACAACCGTATCTTTACCGGCATGATGGAGGTGGACCATTACGACCCGGCTACCGGGCGCGTCTATCTCAATACCCGTGACGGCAAGTTTTACAACCCTTTCCGTGCGGACGACTATATCATGGTGCAACAATACAATGGCATGCCCTCGCAAGAGAACGGCCATTATATCACCAAGCATTACGAGCTGATCATAACCGATGCCGGCTGCGGAAGCCGGTCGGACGGAGAGAACCGCCTTGACTGGGTGGAGTTCAAAAACTTTGTATCGGCAGACGGCAGACCGGCAGTCGATGTCATATCCAAAGGCGACACATTCACCCGTGTTGACAATGCCACCGATGCGGACAGAAAGGGACTGATCCAGATTATCACGGTAGGCACCGCCACCCCGTACATGGATATCGTGTACGGCATGAAAACCGACCCCGACAACTATCTGAAGGGTAGGCTCGGCAACCTGAAAGGTATACACCATCACCTTTTCGGATGGCTTGACGGTTTCGGCGAACTGTTGACCAACCTGTATGCCGTGGGCGACTTCCGGTTGCGCCGTACTGGGGAGAGCATCGACGCGAAGATAGAGATGCTCAAGGCGATGTTCGCAACGCGATACAGCAACCTGCGTTATGAACTTACCGAGGATGACAACTACCTGCGTAACGCCACATTTGACGAAACCATGGACGGCTGGACCGTGCAGGATGACGGCAAGGTCATAACCTCCAACGGCGAGGCGTTGCTTATGAACGGCAACACCTATATAGCCGACGGAAGGATCGCCGGCATAGAGCATCTGGACGGTCGCAATGTATTGCATCTGAAAAAGAGCTCAATCCGTCAGGCGAACGCATTGATCCGCAAGCCCGGCACCCACAAGGAGTATGTACCGCCCACGCACAACGACATGACCGACCAATGGGTCGATGTCAAGGACACCCTGTATATGGGCATCCGTTTCCTTGCCCGAACCGATGGTACCCTGACCGTCGGCATGAGCGGCGCGACCTCGGAACCCGGTTCCCTCCCGGTTCCGGCGGCAGTGCCCGTTACCGCATCGATGGAATGGCAGGATCTTCAATGGCAGGGCACATGGGACGGTAAGGGTGACTTTGTGCTACAGTACACCGGCGATATGTACGTGTCGATATTATCCGTGACCGACAAGCCCCTTGATGACTTCAAAAAAGAGGTATCAACGCAGATAATCCAAACCGCCGGCAATATCCGTCTGCTCGGCACCAACATCAACAACCTAAAGGGCACAGTGACGCAGCTCGGTATTGACCTTGACGCAGCCGAGGAGCAGATAAGGATATATGCCGACAAATACGACAAGCTCAACGGCACGGTCACCAACCTCGGCATAAGGCTTGATGCCGCCGAGGGCAGCATCACCAACTACGCCACCCGGATAAGTGCCAATGAGAGTGCCATATCGGCATTGCGCATCAAGACGGACTCCATCAGTTCGGTAGTCGCCGGAGTGCAGGGCGACCTCGACACCGCCAAAGCGAGGATAGAGGCGGTTGCCGCCATAGCCAACAGTGCGGGTGACGCCAAGGTGTACAATCAGGCGAATAATCCTTGGAATTCGTGGCCATCCGGTCAGGAGCATAAGAATGTGGGTGCCACATGGCACAACACCTCCGATGGCCATACCTACCGTTATATCGGATATGACAACATTAACAAGTGGGAGGACATAACCGACCAGCAGGACGCCGCAAGCTACATACTGCAGAACAAGGACAAGATCAGCACGGTGGTGGGAAGCTTTGACTCTTCCGGCAGGCTTACCAATACGAGCGGGCTTGTGACGACAGCCTATGCCAGTCAGATATACGCCACCAAAACGACCGTGGACGCCCTTACCGGACGTGTCAACACGGCAGAGGCGAGCATCAACGTGCACTCCACCCAGATAGCCATGCGTGTTGAAAAGGACGGGGTCATTTCGGCGATCAACCAAAGCGCCGAGTCTGTCACTATCAGCGCCTCGAAAATTAACTTCAACGGCATGGTGACGATGAACAACTCCTTCCGTGTGGAGGTCAACGGCACCACGCACATTGGAGGTTTTGTCGTAGGCGGCAACGGTCTGACCAACCGCAATGATGACGGTACATTCACGAATGATGCTTATATCATCTTCCGCAACGTCCCCCACAAGTGTTTTGCCGGGATAGGTGGCAACATCCTCCCGGATTCTTCCGGCGCGCGGGGCGTGGCTCGTTTTGAGAACTATGACGAGTCGGACTGGTGGGGTCTCGGCCATAATTATGCGCTTCTTGTCGGTGCCCGCGGAGCCGCCGACAACAGCGCCATCGCCATAAGCGGCGGATATGTTTCCGGTCTCGCCTTGAAAACCGAGGTGATAGGACACGACAGTATCACCCAGCCCACCGTCCCCACGGTCAAGAGCGTGACTATCGGCCGTGACGTCAACAGCGTATATGTCTCCACGCATTTCAACTGGCGCGCCAAGGCAACGGAAACGAACGGCACCGCAGTCGCCTACCAAAGCAAGACCCGGGAAGTGAAGCTGACACTGCCTGACATGCAGCCCTACGATAACGGTCATGTACTCTTTATCAAGCGCGGTACTAATAACGGCAACTATGTCCGTGTGATACCGGGGTGGAGCTACCGTCGTGAATTTAACTCCTCGACGCTCAAATGGGAGGTCAAATCCGGGCGTAGCTATATCATTTATGACAACGAGAGCTATGCAACGCCCTCCAGCCCTTTGACATTGAACAGCTGCGGCGACGCGATGTGCCTGATATACTACCGTGAGATACGTGTGACAATAAACAACGTGACCTATTACGGTGCATGGGTCCAGCATAAGTTCCCGAGGGAATGGTAATTGAATTAATGAACAACCTAAAAACAATTAAGAATCATGAAAGTGAATTTTGACAAGACCTTCAAGGACTGCTTCGGCAACGAGGTGGTCAACGACAAGACCGGCAAGGCGACCAATATAGCCGAGTCCCTGTGCATGGTGATCTTCAACCTCAACAGCATGGGGGGCGTACCGCTGCCACCCGACAAGAAGTACGCGTTGCACAAAATCTGTCAGAAAATAGCGGGTAGCCCCGGTGAAGTGGAACTGACCACCGAAGAGGGCACGCTTCTGAAAGAGATTGCTGCAGAGTCATACTCGTGCGGTGCCTACGGTCAAGTGGCCGACATAATCGAGAACAACGTCTAACCATTAAAAAATAATGAAACATGGAAAAGAAAGCAGAAAACTCAACCACCAACTACGCGCCTGAAAAGGTGACCGATGGCGTAGAAATCAACTTCACAAAGATTGTGACCGGCGGCAACACCACCATCAGCGGCACGATAAAAAAGGACAGCACCGATGTCGGCAGTGTCAGCTTTGAGACTACCGGCAACTACCTCATCACCTCCATCAAGCCCTATACCGGGCTTACCGACGGGGAAGTGGTGGCAGTGTACAATGCGGTCCCCGGCTGCATCACCGAGATGCTCAACGACTAATACGCGGGGCCATGGGACAGATACAGACCCCGCAGATGGAGCTTGAGGCGTTCTGTGCCCAGCTTGCGCCGGTGTTTTTGGAATACCTGCGCACTCATGGAACGGCGGTGGACCGCATCGAGGTGGCCACGAGCCTTGAAGGCATCACCGCGCTTCCTGCCCGCTATTCCTTGGGCGGAGTAGAAAAGAACGTCCTCGCCCCTTTGAAACTGCTTACAAAGGATGTCGATGTGAAAATTGCCGCTTGCCAGCAGGCCACGGCCAAAGCGAATACAGCCGCCGACAACGCCAATGCCGCCGCCAACCGTGTTACCACCGCCATCACGGACATAAGCGCCGAGAAAGCGGCGGCACAGGCGGCCACGGCCAAAGCCAACGCTGCCGCCACGAATGCCGACAACAAGCGCAAGGAACTTGAGCAGAACGAGGCCGCCCGTCAAGCCAACGAGCAGACCCGTCAAAATCAGGAGTCGGCCCGTCAGACCGCCGAAGCGGCCCGCAAGACTCAGGAGGCCACCCGCCAGAGCAACGAGACGAAGCGTCAGACCGATGTCGCGGCCAAAATTGCCGAGTTGAACACCGCCAAGGGCAATGCCGAGGCGGCCACGCTCGCGGCGAACCGTGCCGCCACCAATGCCAATACGGAGGCGCAGAACCTCTCCACCCTCAAAAGCGAGACCCAGAACGCCGGTGCCTCGGCCAACGCTGCAGCACAGACAGCAGGGGAGAAGATTGTCGAGCTCGAGGCGTTGATGAAAGCCATATCCGGTGAGTCGGCGGCCGCCCCGGCGATACTCAATGTGTCAGCCCCGGCCACGATCTCCACCAAAAACAAAAAGGCGCAGCGCATCGATGCCCGGTTGTTTCCGGGGTATGTCATGCAGAACATCCTTTATCAAAGGGAGGAGGGGAACAGCCTCAAGGTTGACCCGTCCGGCAAGCTGACAGTCACCGGCACCGGCACTACCATGTTCTACGTGATACCGCCGGGTAATACGGACTTATGGAAAGAGGTGAGCGTCACGGTACGACCTCCGAGGATGCGGTTGACAAGTTCCGGGAAGATTCGGCGCTCAATGAGAATGAGAACAGTATAAAACATAATTAGGACACCATTAAAACGGAATTAAAATGGCATTAACAGCACAACAGGAAGCAGACCTTCTGAGTATGCTTGACGCATATAAGAACGGTGAGCAGATAGACGACCTGCCGGCAGCGTCTATGGACGCAACCGACAAGAAGATAGAGGTATTCGACACCAAGAGCGGCGCCAGCCAGTGCATGGACCTGACAGCGGCGGTCGATATGGCCAACGCCCCGTGGTGCGGCCGTGTATGGCGCACGGATCTCGCTACACCCACGGCCGCCACCTATTGCGGCAGCCTTGAGATGCTCAAGAACTTCAAAGACATATTGGAACTTGGCGGCTACCTTGTCAAGAACGACCACAGCCGGCGCAAGCTCGATCCCACGAACCACTACCGCTTCGCCAACGGTGAGACCGCCAAACTTGACGGCTCAATGGGCCATTACCAATGGGGCTGGGGCAAACCCTTCTATTTCGCCCGGTGGACGCAGGGCAACCTCGAATACGAGGCGGTCAGCCTGTACCCGATCAAAGGGCAGTACAACTACCGCATCCCGGTAGGCTCTATATGCGCTACCGGCCTTGCGGCACTTGACCGTACCACTGATACCCTTGTCAGTTATATCAATGATGATGTGCGCTATCGTGGTGGAAATAACAACGCAAACTATGACGGCAAATACAATTCTCTGTTGGGGCATTGCGCCACTAACCGCACTACCGCCCAGTTTGCCGCTGCGGCCCACAAGAACGGCACCGGCTGGCTTGCGGGAACCATGCGTGGCGCGGCAGTGGTGAAGATTTTGATTGAAATCATTATGGGCACTCGCAATGTACAGGCAGCGCTCAACAACAAGGATGCCAACGGACTTTATCAGGGAGGTTTCGGCACCGGTGTGACCAACTGGGATTGGACCAGCTGGAGCAACCACAACGGTAACAATCCTATCCTGCACATGAGCGCAGGTGTCGATATGGCAGACGGTCTCGGGGTGAAAGAGATCCCGGTGGTCAAGGCCGATGGCACGACCGCATTTACCGCCAAAGTCCCGGTCTTTTTCGGGCTTAAAAACTTTTTCGGTTACATTTGGCGCATCAGCGAGGATGAGCTTGCCGAAGCCAACGCCGACAAGACCATGAAGCATTGGGTCACACCGAGCATCTACGGCACCTATACCTACGGTTCCACTGCCGGCATGGTGTTGAAGTCCACCGCCCCGACCTATTCCGGCGGCTGGATCAAGCGCATGAGCTATGACGGTTTAGAGATGTGGCCCACTGAGGTGGGAGGTAGCGAGTCTACTTACCAGTGTGACCATTATTGGAATGGCAGTAATATCGTTTCGGGCTTCCGTGCTGTCTTCCGTGGTGCCGCTACGAGCAGTGGTGGCCCTGCGGGCTGTGGTGCGGTCAGTGTGCACAACGCTGTCACGCATGCCTATGCGAGCATCGGCTCTCCCCTCTGCGAATTCGCAGAGGAGTTCCCTTTGGTGCCGGAGTATTACGCGGTGGTCTGAGGTGGTCAGGAGGCCCAAGGGTTCGGAGTTTTCGGCGGGTACGGAGTGATCCCGGCACACGCCGAAGGCAAAGTACCCGGCGACCGTAGGGAGCCCCGTGTCGGACGCAGGCCGACACCCGTAGTCCGGGGCAAAGCGTACTTTGACATATTTCCATGTTATATCGGGTCTTATAAGCAAAAAAATCATTAAATTTGCGGCGATTTATTCAGGGCTGCCAGTCGCTCATGAGCCGTTTCGGGCTTCCGTGCTGTCTTCCGTGGTGCCAATACGAACAATGGTGGCCCTGCGGGCTGTGGTGCGGTCAATGTGAACAACGCTGTCACGAATGCCAATGCGAACATCGGCTCTCCCCTCAACAATGTAAGATGAAGCGGAGCGACGGGGCCTCACCCCACGGTGAAAAACAAACGACAGGCGGGCAGTGCCGGTAGACGGGTTTATCCCGGCCGACAGCAACGAAGCCGGAAGAATTGCAGACCAAGCCCTGCAATACACCAAAGACACAATCAGACACCAATGACACAGGGACACCCACATGAAACGAAGAGGATATATATCTCCTCGGATCGAGACCATCGAGAACTATGAGGCGGCATTCCGGGGATTTGCCGATAACAAGGAACACCGCGATAACGTGCGGCGTTTCGCGGCAGACCTCGAAGCCAACCTCATGGAACTTCTGGCCGAATACCGGGACGGCACCGGGCACACCTCCGACTATCAGGACGAGGTGATATACGAGCCCAAGCGCAGGATAGTTAGCAAACTTCCTGTGAGGGACCATGTCCGGCAGTGGGCACCGTTACTCCAGACCGAGAATCTGTTTACCGATACCTTCATACGCCGTTCATGCTCATGCGTCAAAGGGAGGGGGACGCATGACTTCATCAACCTTTTAAGGAGGGAGCTTTATGCAGACCCTTATGGCACTTGGTATTTCGTTCAGCTTGACGCCCACCACTTTTTCCCGAACATAGCCCATTTTTTGATGAAAGACCGGGTAAGGAGTAAAATCAAAGACCCTAAACTGCTCCGACACTTGGACGAGTTTATCGACAGTTTCCGGCAGGGTCTGCCGCTTGGTCTGAAAATATCCCAGATACTCGCCAACTTCTTTTTAGCCAAGTTCGACCATGATGCGGTCGGGGTGTTCGGCATAGCCGGAGATCCCGAAAAACTCGCCTACTGGCGCGAGCGCTACGTCACCGACAGCCTTATGACATGCCGGACACAGGCGCAGGCAGAGGAGCTGGGCAGGGGAGTGGCTTACATGGCAGGCAAGTTTGACCGCTATGTAAGGGAGCCGGTAAAATACTTTCGTTTTGCTGACAATATTGTGATGTTGCACCGTGACAAGGTGTTCCTTCATCTCGTCACTGAAATGTGCATCATGGTATTAGCCCGGGACTATCTGATACAGGTAAACAAGGGCTGGAATGTTCGCCCTGTATGGAGCGGCGGTATCGACGTGTGCGGCTATGTGTCGTTCCACACGCACCGCGCCCTGCGCAAGCGCAACAAGAAAGCCCTTTGCCGTCAGGTGGCCAAATGCAAGAAGAAGGGGCTGACCCCGGAGGAAACCCGGCTGCAGTGCGCCAGCCGGATAGGGTTCGCCACCCACGCCAATGCGAACAACTTATTAAGAAAACTCGATATAAACATGGAAAAACGACTTGGAAAGGTCATAAAGAACCGTCGTGCCAACATACCGTTCAAAGGTATGAGATACGATCAGAAGCGCCCGTTCGTGGATATTGTCTGTAAAGATCCGGCGCAGGAAGATAACTTCAAGATAATGCTGCTCGACTATGCCATAGAGGACAGCAAGGTGGAAACCGAAGATTACTTTGCCGAAGTCACCGGCAGTGACGGGGTTGTGAGACAAGAGCGCAAAACACGCCCCAAGAAGTGCCTTGTAATCCGTTACAAGCGCATTCTGCAAACCGCCGTTCAAACGGCGGTGGACGGCGAGGAGCAGGAGAGCTACACCTTTGAGAAGGAGAAAGACAAGGACGGCAATCCCACTGGGAAAGATGCCGAATACTACTCCTACACGGGCTCCGCAATCATGATCGACCAAGCCGACAAGGATTTTAGCAAGGAGGATCTGCCATGCCCCACTGTGGTGATGGAGCAGGTCAACAAGATGAACAAGAAATTTTATAAATTCATGTGACAATGAAAAGAGCAATCTATACAGAGCGCAAGACGCTCGTCAAATATGATGACAACCGGTATATGGCTTACCTCAATGAGGAGGTCATAGACGGTTATGTGCCGGAGGTCAGGGACGGGGAGGAAGCTCCGGAACCCGTAACCGGCTACGCCTACACAGGTACCGAACCCGACGGTGGCACATTGATAGCGGCCACCGACATGAGCCGTGACAGCCTTATAAACGGGATAATCCGCAGCCGTTACAGCCAGACGGAGGAGGATGCCATAAAGACCCACCAGATAGAGGTTCTAAGGGATGCGGGAATAACCAAGTCCGCAGACTACGAGGCTGAATGGAAGGCTTTCAGTGCGTTCCGTACCGCTGCAATTGCCACGGTTGACCGCTGGCTGGAGTAGGGGAGTAGTGCCTTTGTTCGGGGGCGGGCATAATAAAAGCCCCCGGCCTGTTAGTAGTCCTCTTACCTACATACTAACAAAATGCGACGTACCGCACAGCCGGGGGCAAGATACCCTCTGCTGCGGTACGTCGTTTTTTTGTTATGTAGGTAAGAGTGCTGCAAAATTACAAATAATTGCGTAAAATGAAGATATTTGAGATATTAAATTTCCATAGAGAGCTGTTAAACCGGCTCTATGCCTCCGGGGTGAGGCTTGAGGATACCCGTTATATCGACTTGTATGCCGATTATTCCCGTATGCTTGCCGATGGCGAGAAGGTGTCTTATATAGTTGTGCTGCTTGCCGAGAAGTATGCCGTAAGCGAGCGCAAGGTCTATTCGTTGATTAAACGCTTCCAGAACGACTGCATACCCCGTGCAGTATAGATGATGCCCGGACCGGTATAATACGCGCTCAGACGTGGTATATTTGCGCCATAACCCATAATGTCACAGGCTATGAACAAATATCATCACATTCTGAACAGGATTCTCACTGACGGCAGACGTCAGGAGAACCGGAAGGGCGGTATCATCTACCTGCTCAACGAGAGGCTTTCGCTTTTGCCGGGTGACCTGCTCGATATATTCGAGGGGCACGGCATAGCCCGTAAGAAACTGAAAACGGAACTGTCGCTCTTCATGAGCGGCGAGCGTTCGGTGGAGCGTTACCGGGAGGCGGGCATAAACTGGTGGGACTATTGCGGCCAGACCCTTGTCAACAGTTACCCCACTTATTTTGAGAAACTGCCCCCGCTTATCGCCAAGATCAACAGGGAGAAGCGCAACAGCAAGAACTATGTGCTGTTCCTCGGTTCCACGGATGCAGAGAGCAATCAGGCTCCGTGCCTCAGTCTGGTGCAGTTCCAGATAGAAGGCGGTGAGCTGGTTATGACAGCGTACCAGCGGAGTTCCGACGCCAATCTGGGTCTCCCTGCCGACCTGTACCACTTATACCTTATGTCACGTCAGATTGACTTGCCCCTGAAGTCTATCACCCTTAATTTGGGTAATGTTCATATATACGAAAACAACGAGGAACGCACCCGCCGTCTGCTTGCCGGTGAAGAGGGTGTAAAGTTCGATTTGAACGTGTGACGAACAGCGTTATAACACTGTTCCAATGCAGCGGATTTGCAGTACCTTGACTGTGGACCCGCTGCTTTGTTATCCTGATTATTGCGATCTTTGCAACCGAAAAAACAAGAAACAAGATGAAAAAGGAATATTTATCTGCGCCCCTGCCGTTCGTCGGCCAAAAGCGCATGTTCGCCAAAGAATATATCAAGGTTCTTGGCGAGGTTAAGGATGCGAAGGTGTTTGTGGACCTGTTCGGCGGTTCCGGGCTGCTGTCCCATATAACCAAACGACAATGCCCGGACGCTACCGTGGTATATAACGATTTTGACAATTACCGACGCCGGATTGAAAACATACCGCGTACCAATGCCCTTCTGGTGGATCTGCGGAATATTGTACGAGGAGTTCCAAAACACGGTTGTATAAAAGGAACAATGCGTGACGAAGTATTCGTCAGGTTAGAACAGGAGGAACGAACACACGGGTACATAGACTTCATTACTATATCTTCGGCGATCATGTTCTCCATGAAATACAAACTTAGTATTCCGGAGATGAAGAAGGAGGCTCTTTATAACAATATCCGACAGTCTGACTATCCTGCTGCTTCAGATTATCTTGAAGGGCTCACGATTGTTTCATGCGATTACAAGGTGCTGTTTGAGAAGTACCGTGACCGGGATGATGTGGTGTTCCTTGTTGACCCGCCGTATCTCAGCACCGATGTCGGAACGTATAACATGTACTGGAAACTGTCTGACTACCTTGATGTGCTCAAGGTTCTTGTCGGTCACAGATATGTATATTTCACCTCCAACAAGTCATCGATCATTGAATTATGCGACTGGCTCGACAAGAATAAAGAAATCGGCAATCCCTTCATCGGAGCCACACGGAAGGAATTCAACGCATCAATGAACTATAATTCCCATTACACGGACATAATGCTTTATAATGTTGCGTGATCTATATGCAAAAAAAGAGCATCGGATTTGCTTGCTTCCGATGCTCTTTTTTATCATTCCGATGTTGCGCGATTTATATTTCAATAACCGCTTGGAATTGTGATTTCTCCGGATTTTTGCCGGATTTTGAACCTTTCGTTTTGGTTTCTCCGGATTTTTGGATTTGCGGATTATACGGCGAAAAACACCGCGCATGTCGAGTAAACCGGCAGACCGTAGATGGCAAGTTGTCCCGCCTCGCAATCAGGGTCGATAAAAAGAGTCACAATCCCTTTTGCCCCCAGCGCGATGCAAAGCCATGCGATAACACCGCACACTGCCGCCACTTTCAGACTGAGCCGGAACGCCATGCCGACACGGTCCGTTGACCCTGCGCCGTAATTGTAGCTGATAATGGGCTGGGCCGATTGAGCCACTGCGTTGCTCATCATGAACATCAGCGGAAACAGATAACAGGCGATACTGAAAGCTGCCACGCCCGTCTCGCCATAATGTTTCATGAAAACATAGTTGCCTGTAAGCATCATCACCGACATGGCAATCTCCGTTATAAAGGCCGACGAGCCTATGCATATCTGCCGCCATGTGTTGACAAAGAACCCTTTCCCGTCCCATCTGAATTTCAGGACGTAGGAAAATCTCAGAAAATAGGCGAGAACCATGAACGTACCGATGGCTATGCTTATCGATGTCGCCATTGCCGCGCCTTTGACCCCCATTCCGCATGGGAACATGAGGTAATAGTCAAGAACAATGTTGATTACCGCCGGGATAATGTTGCAGAACATGGCAAATTTTGGTGAACCGTCGAGACGTATCACCATCATCCCTATGCACTCGAAGGTCAGGAAAAACAGTCCCGGAATCAGCCACGTCAGGTAATCCATCGCTCCCGGCAGCAGCGCGTCGGAGCAGCCGAGTATACGGGCGGTTTCTTCACGGAACAGTGCCAAGACCGCGACAAGAATGGTTACAATAACCAGCGAGAGCACACAAGCCTGTGTCATGTTCACGCTTGCCCTTTTGCCGTCACCCTGTGCTATGGCGATTCCCGCGACAACCGACGACCCGATGCCGAACATCAGTCCCGAGCCTGTGACAACCATGAACAGCGGCGCGATTATATTGACCGCCGCAATACCGTTTGGCCCCACTCCCTGCCCGACGAATATACCGTCGATAATAGTAATCAGCACATTAAAAATCAATCCCAGCAGCGTCGGGAAAAACATTTTGGAAAACAGCCGGCTGATTTTGCCACCGGCATAGTCAAGACCTGTTTTTTCGTTCTGTTCCATAATATTGTTACACAAAAAAATAAGACCGAATAAGATACCCGGGCGCACCCGACATCTTATCCAGCCAAATAGTTGCGACTATCTACCCTCCGATGATCACTGCAAAGGTAGCAAATTTAATCCGGATACACAATACACTCTCCAATGGCACTTTCACAATAGGTTCCTTTAGAGGGTTTGATTTTCCCGAAATGTTGACAAACGGTTTTCGGATATGGAGTAAAATCACTAACTTTGCATACCCAATATTCATCACTGACAATTATGACTAAAATCGGATCAAAGAAGACCCGGGTCGGTCGCAAGGCGATGCTGCTCGGTAGTGGAGAACTCGGAAAAGAGGTGGCTCTTGAATTGCAGCGTTTCGGAATCGAGGTGATTGCCTGTGACAAGTATGCCGACGCTCCGGCCATGCAGGTGGCCGACAAGAGCTATGTGTTCAACATGCTTGACGGTGCCGAGCTGCGTGCTGTCATCGAGGCTGAGAAACCCGACCATATCATTCCCGAAGTCGAGGCTATCGCTACCCCCGTGCTTGTGGAGCTTGAAAAGGAAGGATATAACGTTACCCCGACGGCCCGCGCCGCGCTCCTCACCATGAACCGCGAGGGTATTCGCCGTCTCGCTGCCGAAGAACTCGGAATCAGGACATCGACCTATCGCTTTGCCTCGACCGAGGAAGAATTCCGTCAGGCTGTTTCTGAGGTAGGGATTCCCTGTGTCGTAAAACCCATCATGAGTTCCAGCGGACATGGCCAGAGTGTCGTGAAGAGCGCCGATGACATTGACCGTTCATGGCACATCGCTCAGGAAGGCGGACGTGCCGGCGCAGGCCGTGTCATTGTCGAAGGCTTTGTAGACTTTGACTATGAAATCACGTTGCTCACGGTGCGCTCGGTTGCCGGGACTTGTTTCTGCGAGCCTGTAGGCCACATTCAGGTCGACGGTGACTACCGTTATTCGTGGCAGCCTCAGCCGATGAGCAATCTTGCCATCGAGCGTGCCCGCGAGATTGCCCGCAAGGTGACCGACGCGCTTGGCGGTTACGGAATCTTCGGCGTGGAATTGTTCATAAAAGGTAATGACGTTATCTTCAGCGAAGTTTCACCCCGGCCCCATGACACCGGCATGGTGACGATGATTTCTCAGGACATGAGCGAGTTTGCCCTCCATGCCCGCGCACTTCTCGGCCTTCCCGTTCCTGCTATCCGTTTTTACGGTCCTTCGGCTTCGCGCGCAGTCGTAGTCGAGGGCGACACTGATAAAATCGAAATGGACAACCTCGAAAAGGTGCTTGAGGAACCCGGCGTTCAGATGCGTATTTTCGGCAAGCCCGAAATCAAGGGTCATCGCCGCATGGGTGTGATTCTCGCGACAGCCGACAGCGTTGATGAGGCCCGTGCAAAGGCTGAGCGTGCCTATGAGAAACTGACCGTCAACGTCCTTCCGCGATAATTCAATTTTCAAATATATCAAAAGAGCCTCTGTCAACACCGGCAGAGGCTCTTTTGATATATTTGTTATATTTTTTGGTCATATAGAGCATTTATATGATGGGGCTAAGTGTTAAATTTGCATTACGTTTCACATTTATAATATTGTACATATCATGAAAAAATTAATTCTCGGTGCATTCTTTGCCGGTATGGCGGCTACAGCCTCGGCCGCAGCTCCCGATATAGCCCAACTCCCCGACAGTCTCTACCTCATGGCCTATTTTACATCGCCGGCCCAGCATCTTTTCTATGCTTGGAGCGCCGACGGCCTTCACTGGAACGAGGCCAACGGCGGCAAGCCGGTGTTTCAGGCCTATGACGACCGGGTGTGGATGCGTGACCCGTTTCTCAACCGCGTCGAGCGCGATGGGAAAGTGACTTATCATGTCGTTCACACATGGGGGTGGGACAATCCCGCAATATTCCACTGGCAGTCCGACGACCTTGTCAACTGGGTTGCTGCCGATGGCGGCACCACGACTGACAGCGGCAAGATTTATGTAATGGACGGGAAAGACGGCCGCCCCTCGTCACCCAATGCTTGGGCACCCGAGTTTACCTATGTTCCCGAGGAAGACACGTTTTATATCTATTGGTCGTCGCGTGTAGATGACCGTCAGCTGCACTATGTCACCACGACCCGTGACTGGAAATCGTTTACCGTCGCGCGGCCCCTTTTTGACCCGGGATTCACAGCCATTGACCTGACTGTGGTCAAGAAAGGTGATACGTTCTACGGTTATTACAAGGATGAGCGCAACGGGGAGAAGACTATCCTGTGTGCCACCACCCGCAGCCTTGACCCGTCAGTGGAACGGTTTGTCGGAACGACACGCCTGTTGCCCGATGACTATCGCGTGGAGGTCGAAGGCCCCTCGGTATTCCCGAAAATCGGCGGTAAAGGCTGGATCGGTTACTTTGACAAGTTCAATGGCGATGCCGGACTGTCCTACGTCGAATGCAGCGACATTGAAAAGGCCGACTGGAAACTCGTCCCCGACACCAAAGTCAGCAACGTTCCCGAGGTAAAACACGGCAGCGTCATCATCGTGTCCCGCGAAGAACTTCTGCCACTGCTTAAATGAGATCAGACATGACTATTAAAAGTATATTATTATCGACTTTTATTGCTGTCGCTCCCGTGGCGATGGCCTATTCTCCTGTAAAGGGACACATCATGACCGAGTGGGGTGAAAATATCGACCCTGAAAATGTGTGGCCCGAGTACCCGCGCCCCACGATGGAACGCGCCGACTGGAAAAACCTCAACGGATTGTGGGAATATGCCATTGTCGGCGCCGATTCCCGCAAGCCTGAGAAATTTCAAGGCGAAATCCTTGTCCCGTTTGCCGTCGAATCAGCCCTGTCGGGTGTCGGAAAGTCCGTTGGCGAGAACCGGTCATTGTGGTATCGTCGCTCGTTTACCGTCCCCGTTTCATGGAAAGGACGCGACGTGATGTTGAATTTCGGTGCTGTTGACTGGGAGGCCGAAGTGTGGGTCAACGGGATTAAAGTAGGCGGTCACAAGGGCGGCTATACTCCATTCGGATTAAACATAACCCCTGCGTTGAAATCCAAGGGCGAAAATGAACTGGTGGTCAGAGTGTGGGACCCGACCGATCGTGGTTTCCAACCCTGCGGAAAGCAACACTGCAATCCTGAAGGAATCTGGTATACGCCTGTGACCGGAATCTGGCAGACCGTGTGGCTTGAGCCGGTGGCCCGGAACCATATCGCGTCGTTGAAAACGGTTGCCGACATTGACAAGAACCGGTTGAGCATAAATGTCACCCCTTCGTCAGAGGATTCAAGAGGGTGTGTGACCGAGGTCATCGTTAAGTATGACGGTGCAGAGGTAGCTTCGGGCAGGAGTGCCAACGGATTGCCGGTGGATATAGTGATGCCCGACGACGTAAAGCTGTGGTCGCCGGAGTCGCCTGCACTGTATGATCTTGAAATCTCATTGATTGAGAATGGAAAGATAATTGACAAAGTTAACAGTTATGCCGCCATGCGTAAGTTTTCAACCGCCCGTGACGACAACGGGGTTATGCGGATGCAGCTGAACAATAAGGATATATTCCAGTTTGGGCCGCTTGACCAAGGATGGTGGCCCGACGGACTCTATACCGCTCCTTCCTACGAGGCAATGGTATCAGATGTCGATCGCACCCGCGAGTGGGGATTCAACATGATCCGCAAGCATGTAAAGGTAGAACCTGAGCTGTGGTATGCCTATTGTGACCGTAACGGCATGATAGTCTGGCAGGATATGCCCAACGGAGACCGTGGGCCCGAATGGAAACCGCGCGAGTTTTATAGCGGCCCCGAAATTGTTCGCTCGGCTGAAAGCGAGTCCTGCTATCGTCGCGAATGGAAAGAAATCATGGATTGCCTCTACAACCATCCGAGCATCTCGACGTGGGTGCCCTTTAACGAAGCGTGGGGGCAGTTCAAGACTGTGGAAATCTCTGACTGGACCAAGGATTATGACCCTTCGAGGCTTGTCAATCCTGCCAGCGGCGGCAACTATTACCACTGTGGCGACATCCTTGACATCCATCATTATCCCGATCCGTCCATACTGATTTATGACGGCGAGCGTGTCAACGTTATCGGGGAGTATGGCGGAATCGGAATGGTGTCAGAAGGTCACATCTAGTCGCCTGAGCGCAACTGGGGATATATCGAGTTCAAATCACCGCAAGAAGTCACAGACCGATATGTTGACTATGCCGATAAACTTGCCGGACTTGTCGACAAGGGAATTTCAGGAGCTGTGTATACCCAGACAACCGATGTCGAAGGCGAGGTCAACGGCCTGATGACCTATGACCGCAAGGTCGTGAAGATCGATGTCCCGAGGGTCAGCGCAGTCAATAAGGCCCTGTGCAAGTCTCTTGAAAGATAGTATCAGCAGGTGAGACTTTTTGAAGTATCTTCACAATAAAGGGCGCTAATGTGGCGTTATTAAGATAATTCAACCAAAAAATTAGTGCCTATGAAGAAAATCTCTACCTCATCCACTATCTCTCTTTCAATTGAGACCGCAAATGCCGGCGAGTCCAAGCAAATAGCGACAGCATTCAGGCCACGCCGCAGCACGCTTGACTTTGTCAAACAGTTTGCCCGTTGCTATCATTTTGAAAGGAATCTTCCCGTCACAATTCCCGGCTTTGTGCTGAATTGACCGACGAATCCATCACAGGAGTATGTTGAACAACATACTCCTGTTTTTTTGTGAATTCGCCAGCCTTGACTATCTTTGTTGAGAAACAAAGATACATCGATATGCAGTATGTTGAACTACCATCCGACTGTAGGCCGTTGCCTTTCTATCTTGCCGTAGAGGAATATATCGCCGCTCACGGCAGCAGAGGGGAGGAATACTTTTTCATGTGGCAGGTCGAGCCTACCGTTATCTGTGGCCGCAATCAGGTGGTCGACAAAGAGGTCGACCTTGACTTCTGCCGCCGACACGGGGTGAACGTGTGTCGTCGCCGCAGCGGGGGTGGGGCAGTGGTGGCCGACATGAACAACATCATGTTTTCCTATGTCACCCTGCGTGACGACGACAGCAATGTCGCGAGCACGTTTTCACGCTATACCGGCGCAGTCGCCGCTTTCTTGCAATCTCTCGGACTGAATGCCGAGGCGACTGGCCGCAACGACATCCTCGTCGATGGCATGAAAGTGTCAGGATATGCCTTTTATCATCTCCCGGCTGCAAGTATAGTGCATGGCACAATGTTGTGGGACATGGACCCGGTTCTGATGGCCGGAGTGCTGACCCCGTCGCGTGCCAAGCTCGAGTCTTCGGGCGTGAAAAGTGTTCAGAGCCGTGTCACGACCGTGCGCCCCCTTTTGCCGTCCCTTACGATTGATGATTTCAAGCGGCGCGCCCGTGAGTTTATGTGTGGCGACAGCAGCATCACGCTTGGCGAGGATGCGATAGCCGTCGTGGAGCGTGATTATCTGCCGCCTTATTTTGCCCCCGGATGGATTAACCGCATACGCAACACCCGCGCCCGCAGCAGGCGTATCGACGGTGCGGGCGAATTTATCGTTGATGTGAAGTGCCTTGACGGTAGGATTGAGCGTGTCAATCTGACAGGCGACTTTTTCCTTCTTGCCGACCTTGACTCGGGATTGCTCGACCGGCTTAAAGGGGTGGAATGTTCTCCCGAGGCTCTCTCGCAGGCCCTCGGCGGCATTGATGTCTCGCGGGTTATCCACAATCTGTCGACAGCGGCGTTAATAGAACTGATAACTGACAACCAATAAAAATATAGAGTATATCATGAAAAAGACTTGTCTCCATGACCGGCATGTGGAATTGGGCGCGACGATGAGCCCGTTTGCCGGATTTGACATGCCCATCGAGTACAGCGGCATTGTCGAGGAACACGAAGCTGTGCGTCGTGGATGCGGCGTTTTTGACGTATCCCACATGGGCGAGGTGAATATCTCGGGACACGATGCCGAGCGATTTGTCAACTACCTTTTTTCCAACGATGTCGCCGGCGCCCCTGTCGGGAAAGTGTTCTACGGAATGATGCTTAACCGCGACGGCGGCGTTGTGGACGACCTTCTCGTCTACAAGCGTGGCGACGAGAATTTTTTTCTGGTAATCAATGCCTCCAACATTGACAAGGATGTGGCATGGATTGAAGGGAACGCCGCCGGTTTTGATGTGGAAATCATCAATCTCAGCGACGACCTCGGAGAGATTGCCGTTCAGGGGCCTGAGGCCGAATTGGTGCTTGAACAGGTCCTTGGAATCGCCTGCAGGGAACTTGAGTTTTACACGTTCAAGGAAAGTGAGCTTGACGGTGCACACATTCTTGTGAGCCGCACAGGCTATACCGGCGAGGACGGTTTTGAGATATATGCCGGTCATGCGACTGTCCGGCAGTTGTGGGACGAGCTGATGGAATCGGGACGAGCCGTGCCTTGCGGCCTCGGATGCCGCGACACGTTGCGCTTTGAAGTGGGCCTTCCGCTTTATGGCGACGAACTGGCCGACGACATTACTCCTGTCGAAGCATGTCTGTCAATGTTTGTCAAGCTCGACAAGCCCGAGCCGTTTATCGGCAAAGAGGTCGTGATGAGGCAGAAAGCCGAAGGTGCTCCGCGCAAACTTGTCGGCCTCGAAATCAACGACCGCGCCATTGCCCGTCACGGATACGAGGTGCTGAACGACAACGACGAGGTAATCGGCCATGTGACCACCGGCTATCGCGGAATCTCGGTCGACAAAAGCATTGCCGCCGCTCTTGTCGACACCCGGTATGCCGCGATGGGTACACAGTTGAAGGTGAAAATTCGCCGTAAGGTGTTCCCTGCAACCGTCGTGTCAAGGAAGTTTTATAAAAAGAGTTACAAAAAATAAGAGTCAGACAATTAAAAAAAGCAAGGATATGTATTATTTCACAGAAACTCATGAGTATGTAAACGTTGAAGGCAACGTAGGTTATATAGGTATTACAGAATATGCCCAGAACGAGCTTGGCAATGTGGTTTATGTCGACATGCCCGAAACCGGCGACGATGTCATTGCCGGAGAGGATTTCGGCGCGGTCGAGAGTGTCAAGGCTGCCAGCGACCTGATTTCGCCGGTCAGCGGTGCTGTGATCGAAGTCAACGAGCACCTGATTGACAATCCACGCCTCATCAACGAGGACGCGATGAAAAACTGGATTATCAAGGTCGAGCTTACCAATCCCGAGGAACTCGGCGACTTGATGAGCAAAGAGGAATATGACACCAAGTTTAAAATCTGATTTATGTCAAGCCAATATTTCCCCCATACCCCCGAGGATATCGCGGCGATGCTTGAGCGGTGCGGTGTAGGGTCGCTTGACGACCTTTATGCCGACGTTCCTGCTTCCCTGCGCCTGAAAGGGGACTATGACATCTTGCCGCGCATGAGCGAGGACGAGGTGCGGAAGTTTTTCAAGGCTCTTGCCGGCGAGAACTCCCAGCTGACGTGCTTTGCCGGAGGCGGGTTTTATGACCATTATGCCCCGGCCGTAATCGACTATATTACTTCCCGCTCTGAATTCCTCACGGCCTATACGCCCTACCAGCCCGAGATTTCGCAAGGGACGCTGCAATACATCTTTGAGTACCAGTCGATGATGGCATCGTTGACCGGGCTGGAGGTGTCGAATGCGTCAATGTATGACGGCACGACAGCTTTGGCCGAGGCAATGCTGATGGCTGTCGCCCATGCCAAGAAACGCAACCGAGTCCTCGTGTCAAAGACACTCAACCCCATTTACAGGAAAGTTCTCTATACCTATGCCCGCTATCACGGCGTGATTGTCGACAATATACCTGAGAAAGACGGAGTCACCGACCTCGTCAAGATGGAAAAAATGCTTGCCGACGGCGGCGTGGCCGCTGTCATTCTCCCGACCCCCAACTATTTCGGTATTCTTGAAGACTATACCGGCGTGGCCGACACGGTTCATGCGGCAAAAGCATTGCTCATCATGACCGCGCCCGCGTCGGCACTCGGTGCAATCAAGTCGCCCGGAGAGTGGGGTGCCGACATTGCCGCAGGCGAGGCGCAGTCGCTCGGTATGCCCCTAGGTTTCGGAGGTCCGTATCTCGGCTACCTCTGCTGCACCAAGGCGTTGATGCGCAAATTGCCGGGACGCATCGTCGGCGCGACCACCGATGCGTCGGGCCAGCGGGTCTTCGTACTTACGCTTCAGGCCCGCGAGCAGCACATCCGCCGCGACAAGGCAACCAGCAACATCTGTTCCAATCAGGGACTGATGGCCCTTTATGCCGCCGTCTACCTGTCGCTGACGGGACCCGACGGGTTGCGCGAGGTCAACGAAATATCGTGTGAAAAGGCCCATTATCTCGCCAAGCGCCTTGAAGAAACCGGCGCGATGGAGCTGAAATATCCCGACAAGCCGTTCCTCAACGAGTTTGTGATGAAATGGAAACTTGACACGGAACGCTTTGACAATTATGCGCTCGACAATCTCGGCGGGATTTTCCCCGGCTTGATACTCGACGATAACGAGATAATGATTTGTGTGACGGAGCGTCGCAGCCTTGACGAGCTTGACGCATACATCGAGCGCGTCAGGGAAATTATCGATGCCCCGGTCGCCAATGTTGAAATCTAAACCTGATGCTGCTATGAATAGAAAATATTATGGCCAACTCATTTTCGAGTTGTCGCGAAAAGGCCGTCGTGGCAGTTATGTAAAACGGGAGGACCTTCCCGGGATGCCTGCCGACGCATTGTCGGCAATCCCGTCGCAACTGCTGCGGAAAGAGCCTCTCGGCCTTCCCGAGGTTGACGAGCCGACAGTGGTGAGACATTATACCAACATGTCGACCAACAATTTCGGGGTCGATACCGGCTTTTACCCGCTCGGGTCATGCACGATGAAATACAATCCCAAAATCAACGAGGAGGTTGCCTCGATGCCGGGGTTCCGCAACATTCACCCGTTGCAGGATGATTTCAGCGTTCAGGGATGTCTCCGTGCCTACTACACGTTGCAGAAACTCCTGTGTGAAATCGGCGGCATGGCCGAGTTCACGCTTAACCCCTATGCCGGGGCGCATGGCGAGCTGACAGGCCTGATGGTAATCCGCGCCTATCATGACAGCCGCAACGACAAGAAACGCAATGTCGTGATTGTGCCCGACTCGGCCCACGGAACCAATCCCGCGAGTGCCGCCGTCGCCGGTCTCAAAGTGGTCGAGGTAAAGAGCCTGCCCGACGGGACTGTGGATGTCGATGCGCTTGCCGCGCTTCTCGACGATACCGTGGCTGCCGTCATGATGACCAATCCTAACACGGTCGGACTCTTTGAACACAACATCCCGCGCATTGCCAAGATGGTGCATGACGCAGGCGCGCTTCTCTACTATGACGGGGCCAACCTTAACCCTATGCTCGGTGTGGCGCGTCCCGGCGACATGGGATTTGACGTGATGCATATCAATCTTCACAAGACATTCTCGACTCCTCACGGAGGGGGCGGTCCCGGAGCCGGGCCGGTAGGCGTGCGCGCCGGGTTGGAGGAATTTCTGCCCAATCCGCGTGTCATCAAGAGTGACGACATGCTTTTCTGCGAGTTTGAGACAGTCAACGAGACAACCTCGCTCGGCCGCGTGTCGTCGTGGCTCGGTAATTTCTGTGTAGAGCTCCGGGCGCTTGCCTATATCCTGACGCTCGGACGCGAGGGATTGATGATGGCCGGAAAACTTGCGACGCTTAACGCCAACTATGTCAAGGAATCGCTGCGAGACCTCTATAAGCTGCCCATCGACCGTGTGTGCAAACATGAATTTGTGTTTGACGGGCTGGTTGACAAATCAACCGGTGTCACAACCCTCGATGTCGCAAAAAGGCTGCTTGACCACGGTTATCATGCCCCGACGATTTATTTCCCGCTGCTGTTCCACGAGTCGCTTATGATTGAGCCGACCGAGACCGAGAGCCGGGAGACACTCGACGGGTTCATTGCCGTGATGCGCGATATTGCCCGCGAGGCTGTCGAAAATCCGGAAACGGTCAGGAATGCGCCCCACGATACCCCTGTGCGCCGCCCCGACGATACGGCGGCCGCGCTGAAACCTGTCGTAACCTATCAGCAGATGATTGCCGATGACGAAAAGTGATGTTTTAATAATAGGAGCGGGCCCCGGCGGCTACAATACAGCCGTCGAGGCCCTCGGGGAGGGGTTGACGGTCACTCTTGTCGAGCGTGGAGAACTTGGGGGGACTTGTCTTAACCGCGGATGTATCCCGACCAAATGTTTCTGCCGGTCAGCCGATGCCGCGCTGACCCTTGCCGATGCCGCGCAGCTCGGTGTCGCTCCCGAGCCGGTCACCCCGTCGGTGAGTATGGAGCGGGTGGTTGCCCGCAAGGACGAGGTTGTCGCTCAGTTGCGCGAAGGGATAGCGATGTTGCTCAAAGGGGTCAACATCGTGCCGGGCGAGGCGCGGTTTGTCGACGAGTCTACCGTCGAGGTAAACGGCGAGACCTATACTGCTCCCAAGGTGATTGTCGCGACAGGCTCGCGCCCTGCCACGCTCGATATTCCCGGAGCGGAATATGCCATTACGAGCGACCGGTTGTTGTCATGGACTGATTTCACCCCCGAGTCACTTATAATAATAGGTGGCGGCGTTATCGGGATTGAGTTTGCATCTATATTCGCGGCTTTCGGCACAAAAGTTACGGTAATCGAGTATTGCAAGGAGATTTTGCCGTCGTTTGACAGCGAGATTGCCAAGCGGTTGCGCATGTCTCTGAAACGTCGTGGCATCGACATTGTCACGGGTGCCCGCGTGACAGCTATTGACACGCCTGAATGGACTGTGACCTACGAATGCAAAGGGAAAACCCAGTCAGTCAGCGCGGCAGCCGTCGTGATGGCTGTCGGCCGTCGGCCTGTTGTGCCTGATGGACTTGACAAGATAGTCAAGGAGTGGCACCGTGGAGCTGTCGTGGTCGATGATTCCATGAAAGTTCCCGGAACGGAAGGCCTGTATGCAGTCGGTGACGTCAACGGCCGCTGTATGCTCGCCCATGCAGCCGAGGCGCAGGGACTTGTCGCGCTCGGGCGCACGGATGTCAACCTCGGTGTGATTCCGAGTGCCGTGTTCTCGGTACCCGAATGCTCGATGGTGGGCATGACTGAGGAACAGTGTCGTGAATCAGGATTGAATTTCAAGGCCGGGAAAGCCTTTATGCGGGCCAATGGCAAAGCTCTTGCCATGAATGAGCCTGACGGACTTGTTAAAATCTTGATTGACGCTGACTCGCGCCTCATTCTCGGCTGCCACGTTGTCGGCGCCCATGCGGCAGATATAATCCAAGAGGTCGTGACCGTCATGTCGGCCTCGTTGACGATAGATGCCGTCACCGCCTCGATACATGCCCATCCCACGCTGTCAGAGGCTGTTCTCGCCGCCGCAAAAGCAATCCCGTGAGTGTGTCTTCAATCTTTTTGGCCGTCTCATTGTTTTAGAGATATGGAAAATGATACGATTCAGATAGAGACGCATCCTTGGGAACCTTTTATTCCCGACGGGGCAAAGATTCTCATCATGGGGACTTTCCCTCCCGGCAGTCACAGGTGGTCGATGGATTTCTATTATCCCAACCGCACAAACGACTTTTGGTTTATGATGGGGTTGATATTCATGGGTGACCGTTATGCGCTCTATGACCGCGGGACAAAGCTGTTCAATCTTGACGCGATAAAGCAGCTGCTCAACGAAAAAGGTATTGCCATGAATGATACCGGTTACAGAGTGCGCCGGCTGAAAGGGAACGCCTCTGACAAATTCCTCGAAATAGTCGAGCCGGTGGCACTGTATGATTTGCTTGCCAAGATGCCTCGGTGTCACACCGTGGCTACCACGGGCGAGAAAGCGGCCGGTGTCATCGCCGGGATAACCGGCACGCCGTTGCCCAAGATGGGAGAAATGGTCACTGCCGACGATGGCCTTGAGATATGGAGGATGCCGTCAACCTCCCGGGCCTATCCGCTTGCCCTCGAAAAGAAGGCCGCCTATTATGCCGGGATGTTCCACCATGCCGGAATCATGTAACCCTATAAAAATTGAACTGCACCCCCGACAGTCAGATGCGAAACTGACGGGGGTGCAGTTCAATTTTTATAAGGGTTACTTTATGGATTCAAGTTAGATGATGATTTTCTTGTAACGCGGGACGAGCAGCTTTATGGCACACCAAGCGAGGAGATAGGAGACGGCGCATACGCAGAACACAATCATGTAGGCGGCCGGTTTGCCCGCGAAACCCATGAACGAGAACGCGTCACCCATGCGCGCACCGTAGTCAAAGAGTATGCCTGAGCCTTGACAGATTATATAGGAGCTGATACCTCCGGCCATAGTCCCGATGCCGACGATGGAGGCCACTGTCGATGTGGGGAACATGTCGCCGATTGTCGAGTAGAGGTTGGCGCTCCAAGCCTGATGGGCAGCTCCGGCAAGTCCGATGATTACAGCGGGCCACCATGCCGAGTGTGCGCCCAGCGGCTGTGCAAAGAGGACGAGGAGGGGCACGAATGCAAACATGAGCATCGCCCTCATGCGGCCTTCGTAGGGATTCATGCCGCGTTTCTCGACAAAAATGCGTGGCAGATAACCGCCTGCGATTGACAGCACGGTCACGATGAGGTAGAGTGTGAAAATCAGTCCTTGTCCCATCGGGGTGTAAGACGCGTAGCCGAATTGGTCAGAGAAATAGGCCGGCGCCCAGAACAGGAAGAACCACCACACGCCGTCGGTCAATGCCTTGCCCATGATGAAGGCCCACGTCTGGCGGAATGAGAAACAACGCCAGAACGATATTGTCTCGGTCTGTTCGGCCTTGATTTCGGCCGCCGGTTCCCCGGCTTCGTCCTGCCTGATATAGTCAAGCTCGGCTTGATTTACAAACCGTGATTTCTCGGGCGAGGTGTATAGTGTGTTCCAAAATCCCATCCACACGAAACCGAGCGCGCCGATGATGATGAATGCCATTTCCCAGCCCAGCAAGTGAGCCAGCAGGGGGATGCAGAGGGGGGCGGCAAGCGCGCCTACCGATGCTCCCGAGTTGAACACTGCCGTGGAGAAGGCACGGTCCATTTTGGGGAAATATTGCGCGGTCACCTTGATTGCGGCAGGGAAGTTGCCGGCCTCGCCGAGGGCGAGCAGGGCGCGGCATCCGAGGAACAGCCACACGGATACCGTGGCAATCGACAGTGCCAGTGCCGAGCCGCTTTTCACGGCGGCGAGAGCCTCGACGCTTTCGAGACCTTCGATTTTCATCGTCAGCCACCCGCATCCCGCGTGGAGGCAAGCCGCGCCTGACCAGATGAAGATGGCCCAGAGATAGCCTTTGCGCGATCCCATCCAGTCGATGAATTTGCCGGCGACAAGGCTTATCGCGGCATAAAACAGCGAGAAGAATCCGGTGATTGTGCCGTAGTCACTGTCGGTCCAGTGAAATTCCGGGGCGATGAAATCTTTCCATGTCAGGGACAACACCTGACGGTCGAGATAGTTGATTGTGGTAGCGAAGAACAGCAGCGAGCAGATGACCCAGCGAAAATTGGTCCTTGTCTTTGCTGCCTCGATTGAAGTGGAGATTTCCATGATATATAGATTTAGGCGGCCGGTTAGAAATTGAAATAGTTTTTGGCGTTGAAATAGCTGATGTCGCGCACCATTGCGTCGACGCGCTCTTTCTCATATCCCGTGTAGGGTATAAGTCCTGCCTCGATGTCATTACCGATAAGGTTGCACAACGTGCGGCGGAAGTATTCGTGGCGGGGATAGGAGATAAATGACCGCGAGTCAGTCAGCATGCCGACGAAACGGCTCAGAAGTCCGAGTAGCGACAATGCGTTCATCTGACGCTGCATTCCGTCAATCTGGTCATTGAACCACCATCCCGAGCCAAACTGTATCTTTCCGGGAATGCTGCCGTCCTGAAAGTTGCCTATCATGGTGGCGATTACCTCGTTGGCGGCAGGGTTGAGGTTGTAGAGGATGGTCTTTCCGAGTTTGCCACGGCTGTTGAGGCGGTCGAGGAAACGGGCCATCGAGGTCGCGGTGGCAAATTCGCCGATTGAGTCAAAACCGGTGTCAGGGCCGATGAGCGACATCATGCGGGTATTGGAATTGCGGATGGTTCCGTAATGGAATTGCTGTGCCCAGCCCGAATCATGGTCCATCTCGCCGAAAACGAGCAGCATCTTGCTTTTGAACTTGCGGGTTTCCTCGGCGGTGAGGTTGTGTCCGGCATATACTTTGGCAAAGATAGCGGCAATTTCGTCATCGGTGAAATCGTCGGCATAAAATTCTTCCAGACCGTGGTCGCTTAGGCGGCATCCCATCGACTCGAAGAAATCATGGCGGCGTTGCAGCGCGTCGACCATGTCATTGAAGGTGTTTATGGTCACGCCCGAAACCTCGGCCAGCCGGCCGACGTAGGCACGGAACGCCTCGGGGTTTTCTACGGCCATTGCCTTGTCGGGTCTCCAAGTGGGGAGAACCTTGATTTCAAACCCGCTGTCGGCTATCGCCTTGTGATGCTCCAGCGAGTCCACGGGGTCGTCGGTCGTGCAGACCACCTCCACGTTGTAGCGGCGCATCAAGCCGCGCGCGGTCATCGACGGGTCGTTTTGCAGCCGGTCGTTGCATTTTTCAAAAATGTCCCGTGCCGTCTCGGGGTTGAGGCGGTCGGTTATGCCGAAAGCTGTTTTCAGTTCAAGGTGGGTCCAGTGGTAAAGCGGGTTTCGGAAGGTGTAGGGGACAGTCTCGGCCCATTTTTCAAACTTTTCCCAGTCGCTCGTGTCCTTGCCGGTTATGAACCGCTCGTCGACACCGTTGGAACGCAGCGCGCGCCACTTGTAGTGGTCGCCTCCGAGCCACAGCTCGGTAATCGAGCTGAAACGGTGGTTGCGGGAAATCATCGCGGGGTCGAGATGACAGTGGTAGTCAATTATCGGCAGGTCGGCTGCATGTTCGTGGTACAGTTGTTGTGCCACGGGTGTCTGAAGTAAAAAATTGTCGGTATTAAATTGTGTCATGGTTCCGGTGTAGTGTCTTTGTTATTTCTGATTTTATTGATAATGTTGGTCAGAGACCAAGCTACAAGCCGCCCGCTGCGGTCGAGCACAAGGATGCCTCCGAGGATTATCAGGAGAATTCCCGTCAGTGTCTTGAGATAGCGCAGACTGCGGGGGGTAAGGAAATCAAGCATTTCGTCTTGGCCGGTGATGGCCGACATGGCTGCGTAGTTGATTGACGCGAGCGAGCGTTTCCATTGTACCACGCCGTCGTTGAGATAGACGAGCCCCACGTTACCGCGCGCGAGTTCCTTGATGAGTGTAGGTTCAGCCGAATAGATTTCGTAGTCGGCCATCGATATGTCGCGCCAGTAGTCGTTGTCTTCGGCACTGTTGCCTATAAGGGTCACCAGCGACCCGCCACGGCCCGAGATAAAGTCGTTGAGGTCGTTTATCTTATAGGAGGAAGAAAGGTCGGCACGGTGAATATCGGGAATCGTGACGATAAACTGCTCGCCGCTGTTGCTGATAATGTAGGGGGCGACATCCTCCCCGTCCTCGATAATGGTGAATCCGTCGTCGGCATGTTCGTTTCCTGAAATCAGGTGACGGTCGACGAATACCCAAGCTGTGTCTTCGGGAAGGTCGTCTTCAGTGAATGCCCTTTGCTGTCCGTCGCGCTCATAGATGAATTCATATACGGCCTCGTTGTCTTCATCATCTTCGCCACCGGCGGTAGATGACGGTATCAGCTCCACACCCTCGCTGAACCGCCGGAAGTCAAGCATGGGTTGCACGTTGAAGCCGTAGACCTCGATAATGAGAATATAGAGAGTCGCAAGACCGCCTATAACCCACTGGATATAGGTGCCGTACAATCCGTTTACGCAGTTGTTGTAAATTGCCAGATAGACGAGGGCGGCGGTGATGAAGATGTTTTTGACAAAGGTTGCAGTGTTGGAGATTACCCAGAAGTCGCCGAAGCATCCGCAGTCGGCCACCGGGTTGGCGATAGCGATATAGGCCGAGAGGGGCAGCATCCCGCACATGATGAGCAGAAGTCCCCACACTGACATGTGCCTGTAGGTGCCGAAGAATAGCAGCAATCCCCAGATGAACTCGACAGCAGCAAGCAATCCGGCTCCGATTGTGATAATTGACTCTGGCACGCTGAGGTTCCACACAGTCAGATACTCGCTGATTTTATATACGCTCCCCCACACGTCGATACCCTTGACGAATCCCGACATGATAAAGGTCGCGCCGATGGCGAGTCGCAGCAGCCACACTATTGCCGGAGTCAGCCGTGCGTGGATGTCAGCAAGCCGCGCCATCTTCCTCGGTCAGTTTGATGATTCCGAAAACGGCATAGTTGACCATGTCCATGTAGTTGGCGTCTATTCCTTCTGAAATGATGGTTTTGCCACGGTTGCTCTCAATCTGCTTGGTCCGCTGAATCTTGGTTAGAATCAGGTCGGTATAAGAGTTTACGCGCATACCGCGCCACGCTTCCCCGTAGTCATGGTTCTTGGCTTTCATCAGCTCGGCGGTCATGGCTGCATAACGGTCATATAGCTCCATTGCCTGCTGTGCTGAAATATCGACGTTGTCGGCAGCACCGAGCCGGAGCTGGATGAGACCTACGATGCCGTAGTTGACGATGGCTATAAATTCGGGAAGAATGCCTTCCTGTACCATGGCCTCGGTTTCTTCAAGAGTGCGTATCCGCTTGGCCTTTATAAAAAGCTGGTCGGTGATGGAGCAAGGGCGCATGATGCGCCACGACGCGCCATAATCGGTGAGTTTTTTTTCAAAAATATCGCGGCACGACTTCAAAGCGGCCTCAAATTGACGGTTGGTTTTATCTGACATGGGATTGAATCAATGTTTAATCCACAAATTTAAAGATTTTTTTTCAGACGGGTGGAAATTGTTTAATCAATTTTTAGTGAAAATGTGACCTGACTTGTAAGCCTGACTTGTAAGCGGGTCGCAGGATTAAACGGTTGTAAAACAGAAATACAATTTCCCGAAGTGTGTTTTTCTCTTTGGACGGTTTTAAGTTAAAATGACATTAACACGATAAATATGGCGAATTAAAGTTAAAGCACTTGCGTAATAATCAGGGAGTTAGTAATTTTGCAATGCGAAAATAATCTGTGACAATATCCATAAGACACGATTAAGGGGAGCCTTTTTTATCCCCTGATTTTGCACCATTATTTTTTCAAGGAGGCTCGTTTGGCCCCGTCTCGTTAACCGTCCTCTCTACCCCTCGTGGCGGCGATGTGGAATCCGGGTCTCCTTTTTAGTAACTCTGAACCATACTCTAAAACAAACATAACTTAGAAACAATCATTTTCCATAATCTCTAAAAACAATCAATAATCTCATAACTCTCTAAATTTTAGACTGACCATAATGTCCGTTATCTCCATTAATATTGGCTTTTTGTGCTGATTATCTCTTTCTCTGATGGAGATTTATGGCTGCAGTTGCGTTGTCGGTATCGATTTGAGAAAATATAACCGATAATTAGAATTGATGATTATTATTCCCGAGCGTTCTCTGCGTGATGCAGGGAACGCTTTCCTGTTATGTCGAGAGGTGAAATTACTCGCTGATTCCGTATCGGCGGAGCAGTGTGCGGTATTCCTGCGTGTTTTTGAAACGGGTGATTGCCGCGTCGATAGAATCGGCTCTCGCCGTGCTGTCACGCGACATTACCCATGACTGGAACTGCGTGAATGATATGGGGGTGGAAATGTCGGTATCGGGATAGTCGGCTGCAAGCCGGACGGCTGTCGCGCGGTTGACGACGGCGAGTGGAATTTCGCCTGTGGCAGTCAGCATGAACAGTTGCTCGGCACCGTAACCGCTGTCTTCGATGACATAAATAGTGTCTCCAATCTCGTGGGACAGGTTCCGCAGCCTGTCGGCGGCGGGGGAACCTGAGGGAACGTAGACTGTTTTCCGGGCAAGGTCGAGCTGTGAATGGACAGTGGTGTCGTTGCTGACGAGTATCTGTCGGTCAAGATGTACCGGTTCGGTAAACCTGTATTTTTCTTTAAATCCCGATGTTACGGGAATATCGGCGACCACGATGTCAAATTTTCCCGATTCCAGTCCGTCGAGGGCTCCGTCAATGGATGCGACAGGATGGAATTTTAGTTTCATTCCTTCCCGGGACAAAATCATGCGCAGCATGTCATAATTGAAACCGCCCAGTGTGTCGTCGTAACGGTATAGTGACAACGGCGAGTATTCGATGGCCACGTTGATTGTATCACCGTTTCCCGGATAAAACCTGCGTGTGTTGTCTCTAACCTGCGTGGAACATTCCCTGAGCAGGAACATCGCGGCAATTACGGCGACAAGCAGTGTGACGAGTATTTTCAGCGATGGTCTGATCATGTCGTGCTAATTGTTGAAATCTACCGAGACTCCCATCTGGAAGCGGCGCGGGTTGATGGGGTAGTGTGGCATCGAGAAATAGTTGTTGTCACCGATTATGCCTTGGTTGACATGGGAGAACAGTACATAGAATCTCGCCTTGGAGAGTTTCATGTTGATATAGGCGTTCATCAGCGGGTAGTTGCCGCACTTGATTTCGTTCTGGTTGTAAAATGTCATCGTGGCGGGCTGGTAACCGGGGGCCATGTATTTTGTGTAGTAGTCGCAGTCGATGCCAAACTGCACGTCAAGCACCCTCGCAACCTTGAAAAGGAGGAAAAGGTTGGAGTAAACGGTAAATTTGGGCAGCGGAATGACACTCTCGGCGGTCGATGTCTGAAGAATCAGCCTGTTGTTCCAGTTGAGGATACCGGCCTTGAAATTCTGTTCGAGTGACGCGCTGAATATCTGAACGTTGCTTCCGTATTGCACGGGGAGGGCCTTTTCGTTGAAATAGATGTGGTTCTGGATGTTTTCGATACCCACGTTGATGCGGCTGCGGGTGTGGGGGATATTCAACACGCCGCCCACTCGGAAACTGCGGGTTTTTCCGAAGTCGTTTTTCCAGATGAAATGGTTGGACACATAGTTGTTGAGCAGGTAGGCCGGAGTCTCGTTTTTGAATCTTCCGTAGGCCATGATTGTCACCGTGTCGCCAAAGAGTCGGAAACGGGTCGAGACGTTTCCGTCGACATCTATTTCTCCTGCAGCGGGGCCGATGATTCCGAATCGTGCCGTTGCCTCGTAGTTTAGCAGTGTGCCCTGATGTTTGGTCAGTTGTCCGCCCACCCACAGGAGGTTTTGCGTGACATGGGGTGTCACGGCACTGCTGTAAGGGTAGGGCGTCAGACCTTCGGGCCGGTCAGGGCCGCTTGTCGGTATGGTGTCGGGCTGGAGGGTGTATTTTCTTATTTCATGTGTGGCGAATGCCGAGAGACCGGCCTTGGCATACTTGTTGAAGCCTTCGAGCAGTGATATGCCAAATGTGTTTTTAAGCGACCAATAGGAAGTGCGGTCGTCGGTGCCGTTCAACGACAGATAGCGGTTTTCCCAAAAGTCGGCATCCTCGGTTGTGCTGGTGTTGAGAAAATGATGCCGTCCGTTCCTGTATTCGAGGGTCCAGATAAAGCTCGATACCGGGATATACTCGCGCGCTATAACCGAGTCGGTAAATACTGAGTCGTGTGTCTCGTGCCAGTAGCCGACTTTGTAGCGGTTGTTGAGAAACAGTTCCCCGCCCACTACGCGGCTGTGGGCCGCAGTCAGGCGTGTGGGGATAGTCTTGGCATCTATCTTGGACACGCCGCCTTGCAGCTCGGCCGGGTCGGTTATGTAAAGGTCGTCGGTGATACCTCCGTTTTCTTTGTTAAGGATGTTCCAGTGGTTATAGAACATCTGCATTTCATACCGATCGCCGATGTAAGATCCTGACAGTCCCCACACGAGTCCTTTGGCGGCCTGATAGTTGTAACTGCCTTTGGAATAGAGGTAATCAAGGTTGGCTCCTATTTGCAGCCGCTTGTTGGCGTTGCCTGAAAATATCATTTTCAGCCGCTCCTGTGAGTTTTCTTTGCCGCCGCCGGTGTTGTAGCTCAGCAGGGTCATCGGGATGCGGGTGTTGTAAAACTTGTGGTTGTCGATTGAAGGGAGCCATGCCCTCAGACCGTCACGGAAGAAAAATTCCCCTACGGGCTTGCGGTCCATGAAAATCATGTTTTCTCCTGCCGCGCCGAGGTTGCCGGTGGTCGCGTAGGCCGGAGAGACCTGCGCCGGGATTGACAACTGGTAGTAGTTGTATAATAATGTGTCGATGGTTGCCGGTTCGCGTATCCCGAGAGGGGGCAGGACCTTCCATGCATAGGAGGACGCGACTACCGGGCCCTTGGCCCATGCCATCAGGGCCGTCAACGCTGTTATGACGGTGATGAAAATTCTGATTTGCTTCATTTCAACTGCAAAGGTAGCAGATTACAATAAATAATGAAAGTCAAACCACGGTTAAATTTTGTTTGCAGGGTTAAAATAAGTCAGAATGAGTATCGGTTCTGACAAGCGAAATGATTTTTAAACAACCTCTGAATATTACCCGGGACAAAACCGAGTTTTGCAACACCTTCTTATTACAGCAGCGGGCTGAGGAGGCGGGTGACCGATTCCTTGATTTTCTGACTGCGGGGACGGTGCCGCCATTGCGGTGCCCTGACGCGGGTGGATTCCCGCATGTCGAGGTGGAACTGTCCGGCAAGCACGCGGTTTTCTTCGGGGGAATAAAACAAGATGTTTTCTTCGAAATTGTGGTCAAAACTGCGGAAGTCGAAATTGGACGAGCCTGTCATTGAGAAATCGTCATCGACAACGAGTACCTTGCAGTGGAGCATCCCGCCCTCATAGAGATATATCTTTATTCCGGCCATCAGGCAAGCCTCGATATAGCTCATCGAGGCATAGGTCAGGATGGCCGAGTCGCTGTGGCGCGGCATCATGACGCGCACGTCGACACCGCTCAGGGCCGCAGCCTGAAGGGCTTTGAGCAGTCCGTCGGTCGGTAGGAAATAGGGGGTCTGCAGCAATATCCTGCGTCGTGCCGAGGCTATCGCTTTCAGATAGACCATCGACATGTTGCTCCATCGTCCTGTGGGGCCGCTTGCCACAAACTGTATCATGCTTGACCGGTCCGGGCTGTCGGCCGTGCTGTCGACAGGGTCGGTGAGCAAAGGCTGGCCCATAAAGCTCCAGTCGATGGCAAAGTTGTACTGCAACCCGGCGACGGCAGGGCCTGTAACGCGCACGGCTGTGTCCCGCCACTGTTCAAATTTCTTTCCGCCATCGATATAGCGTGTTGCGATGTTCATACCACCGATATAACCCACCTTGCCGTCGATGATTACAACCTTGCGGTGGTTGCGCCAGTTGACACGGGTTGCCCAGCGCGGGAAATTGATGCGGAAAAACGAGTGAACCTCTATCCCGGCCTTGGTCATGCGGTCAAAGTAGGCCCGGTCTGTGTCAAACGACCCCACATAGTCGTAGATCAGCCTCACTTTCACACCGGCCTTGGCCCGCTCGACGAGGATGTCGCTCAGCTGCTGTCCCAAGGCATCGTCACTTATAATATAATATTGTATATTGATGTAGCTGACGGCCTGACGAAGGTCGGCAAACTGGGCGTCAAACATCGGCTGTCCCCGATGGAAGATTTTGACACTGTTGCCGGTATAAAAATGAGAGCCTACGAGGGAGTCAATCAGCTTGACAAGCCTCGTGTTTTCGGGCGAAAGGCGCGTCTGGTTCCCTCGGGACGGCTCGTTGCTTTCGGCCAAGGCAAGGCGGCGGCGTTTGCGGCGCGAGAGCATCCGGGTGTTACGGAGACTTTGCCCTACGAAAAGGTACAGCAATATGCCCCCTGCCGGAAACAATATCAGGACCGTTATCCATGCAAGGGCCTTGACCGGGTTGCGGTTTTGCCTGACGACGGCGACCACGGCGGCAATAACGACAAGAACGTATGCCGCAATTCCTGTCCATAACAATATTGTCAACAGATGATGGCCCATAAGCGATAATTGATAAATGAAATATCATTTCACATTAAATAACACAGATACATGCTGTTCAGTTCTCAATGATTCAACACGAAACCTCATATTTTCACATAATAATCTCTCCTCACTATTGACATTGTGCCGCTGATGTGTTATTTTTGCATTAACCAATCACAACAACAATGAAGCGCTTAATCTACACACTCATTCTCGCATTATTCGCAATGGTCGCCGTTGCTGAAAATCCTGTTACACACGCCTCTGACGACGTTCCGGGGCCGGTGTTGACCGATTCGGCCGCAGTGGCTCGCCTTATGTTTTGGAATCAGACCGCGACCACCAAGGCCGCTCACGACTGGGCCGCTATTGCCGCCCCGATAGTGAGCGGATGCCGCACCAACATGGAGAAGGCGCGGGCAATCTACCGATGGCTGTGTGACAACATCACTTATGATTATACCTACACCATATATGATGCGGCTACCTGCTATGAACGCCGCACGGGAGTGTGCAATGCCTATTCGCTTCTGTTTTGCGAGCTTGCCCATGCTGTCGGCATCAAGGCTTATCGGGTTGTCGGGGATGCGAAGACGAGCCGCGAGGACCCTTCGGCAACCGGCTTGCATGCATGGGTAAAAGTGGTGCTGGACGAGGCGGGTAAATTTACAATTCTTGCCGATCCCACATGGGGCGCGGGACATCAGGCCGATACATGGTTCAACGTGGACCCTTCGTGGATGCTGTTCACTCATCTGCCTGAAAACCCTGCCGACCAGCTTGTGCCCGACAAGCTCGACAAAGCGACGTTTCTGACGCTGCCCTATATATTTGCCGGAATCAAGATACTCGGTATCAAGGGTAAGCCTTACCTTGAAAGCTACCGCAACGGCCGTCACATCTACATTCCGTCATTCAGCAATTCGGCATTGCGAAATGATGAAAAATACACCATGCCGCAGACAGGCACTCTCTGCGTGGGGAAAACCTATAATTTTGTCGTCACCGGAAACCGTGAGCCGAGCTGCTTTGGAGCCGGCGCACAAACCAATGTCATGCGCCGCAACCGCACATGGACACTGTCGGTGCGCCCCACTGAAGTCGGCAACCTTCACATTAACCTTGGGGACAACTGGGTTGTGACCTACAAGGTCGAACGAATACAGGTGTCAGGACGTTGATTTTGATTTGGTATTTCCCGGGAGAATTGCTACCTTTGCTTTCATGAAGCATCAGTTGATATTCCCTGTTATAGCGGCCTCGTTGCTGTCATTGGCATCATGCAGCCATCTTTCGCCCGAAGCCAAGAAGATGGTGGGTGATTATTATATCCCTGAAATATCCGAGGACGAGCCTGTCATGGAGCTGAACGGCGACGGGACTTGCCTGTTCCGCGCCATCAAGCCGGGGGTGCTGACCTATGCCGTGCGTGGAACTTGGGACGTGGTCAATGACTCGCTTACGGCACAGCTTGACCCGGCCACGCTGGAATGGGATGGTGACAGCCTGTCGATAGGGGAATTCCCGGTAAAAAGTTCCCGCCGCATCGTGATGTTCAATGACATGAATCTTGAACTTGAAAATGAGGGAATCCAATACATGTACCACCGCCGCAACAAATGATTCAAGGAAAGGCTATGAAAAATAAGATATTAATGTTTTTATCAGGGGTCGGATGCGTTCTTGCATTTGTAGCTTGCGGCGACAGCTCGTCGCGTGTAGCCGGCCGGCTTTCCGAGGCCGAGAGTGCCATAGCGGCCAATGACGTTGACGCAGCCCTGCACCTCTGCCGCGCTGTCAATGATTGCCGCAGTGACAGCCAGATGGCGGTGTCGGAACTTGGCCGTCTTTCAATCCTGTACATGCAGTTGAGTGACCGCACCGACGACACTGACAATGTTGATCTTGCTGTCGACTGTTATCGGCAGGCTTTTGCCGTGAACCCTGACTCGGCCCGGGCGTTTTATTCGTCACTGCCACGGGACGACGACAAGTATGTCATGATGCTGGCTACCATCGCCGGGACACTTGACAATCCCCCCTCGCTTACCGAGGAAGAACCTGATTCACTGTCATTGGAATTCTGACATTATGGACTGGAAAGATAGCCTTAATGCCCTTAGGCATTCGCTCCCCGAGGGGGAGGAGCCGGTAAATGAAACCGATATCGTGCCGTCAACCAAACTTCCCGTACTCGAAATTGTGCTTGAGCGCAAGGGGAGGGGTGGAAAGACCGCTACTATTATAGCCGGATTTACATGCGGCGATGACGAGCTTGCCTCGATTGCCGCGACATTGAAATCAAAGCTCGGCACTGGCGGCTCGGCCCGCGGCGGCGAGATTCTGATTCAGGGCGACCGCCGTTCTGACGTGCGACGTGTTCTTGCAACCCTCGGCTATACCCGCGTCAAGGGAATGTAATCTCAAATGACTTAACATGCTTCGCGTCTACAAGGCTTCAGCCGGGTCGGGAAAAACTTTTACTCTCGCCCGTGAATATATAACTCTCGTTCTCGGTACAAAAGGCGAGGACGGCCGTTACCGTCTTAACCGTTCCCGCCGTGAAATGCATCGGTCGATTCTCGCCATAACCTTTACCAACAAGGCTACCGAGGAAATGAAAAGCCGCATAATCCACGAGCTTGCAGTGATTGCCCGGCTGGAACCCGGCTGGACCAAGGAGAGTCCTTACAGTGACTATCTCATGAATCTTTACGGATGCTCGCGCGATGAATTGCGCGAGGCGGCCGCCAAGGCTCTGAAAGACCTCCTTTTTGACTTCAATTTCTTTCACATAAGCACCATTGACGCGTTTTTCCAAGTCATATTGCGCACATTTGCCCGCGAGGCCGAGCTGACAGGCAGCTATGACGTGGAACTTGATGACAAATATGTGATTGCAAGTTCGGTAGACCGTCTTTTTGAAGACCTCAACCACAGGGATGACCCCGAGGCGCGCCGGATAACGGCGTGGCTCAAAGCCTACATGAAATCGCTTATCGACGAGGGATACTCATTTAATATTTTTAATCGGGACTCGGAGCTGCACAGCGGTTTGATACAGTTCATCGACGATGTGTCCAATGAGACGTTCATGCTCAACTATGAGTCCATGATGGCCTATCTTGGCGACAGTGACCGCCTTGTGGAATTTGCCCGCGAGCTGAACCGTATCGCGGCGGCCAACAAGGCACGGACATTGAATGCTTGCTCCGGCGCTATGGCCGCAATCGTTGCTGCCGACCTTGACAAGAAGAAACTCGTGACGGCAAATTTTGTAAATCTGTTGAATAAATGGATTAACGGTGGCGGATATCATAAAAGCGGCTATGGAAAGACCGGCGAGAATATCCTTCTTGATGTTGAAAACGCCTATAGCGCAGCCGGAAAAACATCTTCACTCCGCACACAGGCCATAGACGCACTCATCATCGAGGCTGTCGAGTCAATGAGAGTCATAATGGAAGAAAATCAGTTTGTCAACTGTGTCCGCAAAAATCTTTACACCCTCGGCCTGCTGTCGCGCGTCTACTCATCGATTGACGATTATCGCAAGGAACACGAAACCATTCTGCTCAGTGACACCAACTCGATTCTGAAACGCATTATCGGCGATGCTGACACGCCGTTTGTCTATGAGCGCGTGGGAGTGTGGTTCAACCATTTCCTGATTGACGAGTTTCAGGATACCTCGCGTATGCAGTGGGACAACCTGCGCCCATTGCTCAACGAGAGCCTTGCGACCGACAATGACAATCTTGTCATCGGTGACTTGAAACAGTGTATCTACCGTTTTCGTGGCAGTGACCCGTCGCTTATCAGCAATGTCCATAACGATGTCGTCGGTCACGCCGAAGTGCGTGGCGAGCTGCTTGCCGACAATACCAACTGGCGCAGTTCGGCCGAGGTCGTGAGGTTCAATAACACGCTGTTCACCCTGATGGCTTCGGAGATGGGGTTTTCCGAGCAGTATGCCGGAGTGGCGCAGCTTGTTTCTTCAAAGCATTCTGACCATCACGGATATGTGAAACTGTCACGCATTTCAGGGAAAAAAGTAAAAGCTGACAGCGATGGCTCGGAGGAATATGAGCCTCGCCGGGCCGCGCTTGAGATTATGGGCAACGAGATTGCCCGCGAGCTGCAGGCCGGGTATCGGCCTGCCGACATCGCTATTCTCGTGCGTGGTCGCAAGGATGGTGTTGACGTGATTGACTATCTGCTTGAACGGGGTGCATCTGACCCGCTTTTCAGGGAAATGCGCATTGTCTCCGATAACGCGCTGCTCGTTTCGCGCTGTCGCTCGGTCAGGCTTATCGTCAGCGTGTTGCGCTATATTTCTTCGAGCGACTTTGTCTCGTCTCCTTCACGCAAGTCCCGTCGCGAGATTGCCCGGTTGCTCAATCGTTACGAGTATCTGCTCAGTCGGGGCGCCGCTCCTTCCGAGGCTCTTGACGGGGCCATTCATTCTCCCGATTCGGTCGAAGAACTGGTGATGGAGGTGACCGATATGGACTGTGTGAACCTGACATCCATTGTTGAGCGCATCATATCGCGGTATATCTCACCCGACGACCTTGCCCGCGACAATATATTTATCACTGCCTTTCAAGACCTTGTGGCTGATTTCAGCGACCGCGGTGCAGCCGATGTCAGCGCATTTCTGAAATGGTGGGACGGCGCCGGGAGTAAAGTCGCTGTGGCGGGTGCTCCTGACGGGAAAGCTATAACCATTCTGACAATACACAAGGCTAAAGGTCTTGAATATAAATGTGTCCATATTCCGTTTGCCGGACTAAGCCTCGAATCGGGTGACATAAAATGGTTCGATACCGTCGGCGTTTTCCCCGGAATAGACCCGGCCATCGTGCCGCCGCTTATTCCTCTGTCGTGTTCTTCGGCCCTTGCCGAGACCCCCGTCAGAGGGCAATATGAACAGTATGTCTGCGAAAATCTCCTTGACGAGTTCAACGTGCTTTATGTTGCTTTCACCCGAGCCGTCGACGAGCTTGTCGTCACGCTGACCGACGATGTCGGCGAGTCGTCCATAAACCGTTTTCTGTTCAGTGCTGTCGAAAAAGCCACGCCTGACACATGTGTCACTCTTGAACACAATGCCGGGATTGACAGCAGCCGTGACCGGCACCTGTCTCCCTTCATCCCGTTGCAGATGTACGAGGGGGATGTGCTGACTCTCGGCTCCCCGTGCCGCCCCTCTCATGAGGAAAAAGAGATGCCCACGGCTATGGAACCGGCCGAGACGATAGAGATGACCGACTATTATGCCAACGACCGTGCCGACCTGTGGGCCGATACCCGCATTGACTCGATTCGTGACATCACCGTTGCCCGCGAGCGCGGAATAATTCTTCACGACCTCATGTCGCGCATCCGCTCTCCACGCGACATCGCCCGGGCCATGCGCCAGTCAACCCGGGCCGGAATGATTCCCGACAGCGAGGCCGATGAAATATTGGACCTCATTACCCGCCGTGTCAATGACCCCGGGGTCAGCTCGTGGTTCAATGGATTTTCACGCCTGCTGATGGAACGCCCCGTCATTACCAGCAGTGATGACTCGCAACGCCCCGACCGTGTGGTGTGGACTGCCGATGGGACAATCGATGTCATTGACTATAAATTCGGCATCGAGCGTCCGGCCCGTTACGCGCGTCAGGTCAGCCGCTACATGTCACTTCTGCGCGACATGTACCCATCCACGCCGGTCAGAGGTTATATATGGTACCTTGACACCGGTGAAATCGTCCCTGTGAAGTAGCCTATTTTGAACCGTGATGATCGGAGTTTTTTAATTTTAATTGTATGGGCACAATGTACCAAGTATTGACCGGCTTGTCTCCCATTTTCCCCGGAACGAATTTAGGCAGTTTTTTAACAGCATTTACAACCTCCGAATCAAATGGCTCTCCTGCAGACCTTACATCTTCGATGCGCCCGACCTCGCCTGTTTTAGTCACGACAAATCTTACTACTACCCTTGCCGAAGACCACTCTAAGCAGGCTGATGGTATTTGTAGTTGGTCGACTACATATTTTAGCAAAGCTACTTCGCCGCCCGGAAATTGCGGCTTGTGTTCCACGACATTGTAAATGTAGTCATCCCCTTCCTGACGCATAAGTTCCTCTTGAACATCGATATCTCCGACGACAACTTCCTCTCTCGTAGTGGCACGTTTTTTATCCTCGTTGCCGGTCGACACAGATTCCGTTGCGGAGGCTGACACCTCGACAGTGGAGCCGATTCCCGCCAAAACAGCTGCGGAGATTCCGGCAAAGGCAATTGCTTTTCCCGCGATGCGTCGGGCCGAAAGCTGCATTTCGAGATAACGCACTTCCGCCTCGCATTTGGGGCAAGTCCCCGCGCAGTCGCCTTGATAGCGACATTCCGAGGTTACAAACTCGATGTCATTGGCCTCGGCTATCTGTCGGCGAATCTCTTTAAGAATCCGGCAAGTCGTTTTTCCGCGTGTCATATCGCTTGAATATAGAGGATTAGATTACGAGGATTAGATTGCAAAGATATTATATAAAGGGGATAATGCCAAAAATAAAAGACACCTTTTCAGACAAAAATATTTCTAATAAGTCTAATAAGTCGACAATTTTGTCGAAGCCCGCAGGGCGATATTGTGTTAAACCCCGCATGGAGCGCAGCGGAATGCGGGGTATCGGCATCAACCAAAACTCAGGAGCCCGCAGGGCGATGTGATGGTAATGTGGCGATTAGCTTAGGCCAAAATAAACAACAACGATTCCGGTTCAATCAAATTTTCAGCGACTATTTTGACCACTATTATGCCAAAGTACGTTGATTTCGATTTTTTATTGTAATTTTGCGGGCGAAAAAATTTAAACACAATGAATGCATGGCTGACAGTGGGACTGCTTGTTGTCTCCAATATCTTTATGACTTTTGCGTGGTACGGTCATCTGAAATTGCAACAGATGAAGGTTTTCACGTCAGATACGCCGCTTTATGTGGTAATCCTTGTGTCATGGGGCATAGCGCTGCTTGAATACTCATGTCAGGTTCCTGCCAACCGTATCGGTTATGAGGGAAACGGTGGCGCTTTCTCGCTGATGCAGCTCAAAGTCATTCAAGAGGCGGTCACACTGGTCGTCTTCACCGTGTTCACAGTCGTGTTTTTCCGCGGCGAAACGCTTCAGTGGAACCATTTCGCCGCATTCGTGTGCCTCATCCTCGCAGTCTATTTCGTGTTTATGAAATAGGTCTTACTGGTGGCTGGCCTTGTAATAAAGGATGACGGCGATGATGGTGTAGAGGATGTTGGGAATCCACATCGCAATCATCGGGGAGGTGTAGCCCGACACGGCAAATGTCGAGGTGACCGTCATAAAGAGGATGTAGCTGAAACTCAGCACGAGGCCGATGCCGATATTGATGCCCATTCCGCCTTTTACCTTGCGGGATGACAGCGACATGCCGATAATCGTGAGTATAAAGGCTGCCGCCGTCATGGCATAGCGGCGGTGATTTTCGATTTCAAATGACTTGATATTGGCGACACCTCGCGCTTTCTGCCGCGAGATATATTCTTGCAAGGCGGGCGAGGTCATTGTCTCGTGGTCGTTCTTGGAGATGAGGAAGTCACGCGGCTCGATGGGGATGACGGTATCGAGGCGCGCCCCACGACGTATTGTCTCGCGAGTGCCGTCAAAGTCGCGTATCATGTAGTCGCGCACCTGCCAGTTGTAAAGAGTGTCCCAGCGGATTGTCTGCGCGGTCAGCCTCGACACGAGTTTCTTGTCCTTGAAGGTTTCGAGAGAAAATTTATAGCCTGTCTTCTGAGTGTTGTCATAACGGCTCATGTAGGCGATTTGTCCCTTGGCGACCTGCAACTGGATGTTTGTGCCATAGTCCACGCGTTTGTTTTTGACATAGGTATTGGTATAGTCGATGCGTTTGACATTGGCCGGGGGGATAATGTATGCGCTCAGCATGTAAGTCGCCAGCGCGATGATGGCCGCGCTGATGAGGTAGGGGCGCATAAACCGCCGGTAGCTCATGCCGGTGGAGAGCATCGCGATAATTTCGGAATTATCGGCGAGCTTGGAGGTGAAGAAGATGACGGCAATGAATGTGAAAAGCGGGCTGAATTGGTTGGCAAAGTATGGGAGAAAGTTGACAAAATAGTCAAATATAGTGGCTTTCAGCGGTGCTTTGAGGAAAGAGTCGAGTTTCTCGTTGACATCAAACATGATTGTGATTGCCAGAATGAGGACAATCGCAAAGACGTAGGTTCCGAGGAACTTCCTTATTATGTATCCGTCAAGGATTTTAAATGGTTTCATTTCAAAAAATGAAAAATGACAAATAACAGATGAAAAATCTGCTATCGAAATTTGAAATTGATTACGGTGGTTCTGTTATTTGTTATTTATTATCTGTAATTTGTTATCTATCTTACAGCCTGCGTGTTACCCGCTCGACCATTTCAGTCTTCCACGACTTGAAATCTCCGGCCAAAATGTGGCGGCGCGCTTCTCCGACGAGCCACAGGTAGAAAGCAAGGTTGTGAATCGAGGCTATCTGCATTGCAAGCAACTCGTTGGCTATGAACAGGTGGCGGACGTAGGCTTTGGTGTAGGCCGTATCGACATAGCTCGGGCCGTCTTCTTGTAAAGGAGAGAAATCGTCGGCCCATTTTTTGTTGCGCATGTTCATTATGCCGTGTGCGGTAAAGAGCATGCCGTTGCGGCCGTTGCGGGTGGGCATCACGCAGTCCATCATGTCAACACCGCGGTCAATGGCTTCGAGAATATTGGCGGGCGTTCCCACCCCCATGAGGTAGCGAGGCTTGTCGGCGGGAAGGATTTCATTCACCACTTCGATCATTTCATACATTTTCTCGGTGGGTTCCCCGACCGCCAGTCCGCCGATTGCATTCCCGTCGGCGCCGAGGTCAGCGATAAACTTGGCCGACTCTCGTCTGAGGTCGGGATAGGTGACTCCCTGCACGATGGGGAAATAAGCCTGACGGTAGCCATAAAGCCCTTCGGTCTCTTTGTAGCGTTTCCAGCCGCGGGCGAGCCAGCGGTGGGTGAGGCCGAGCGATTTCTTGGCATAGTCATAGTCGGCTGTACCGGGAGGGCATTCGTCGAGAGCCATCATGATGTCGGCCCCGATGACACGCTCGATGTCAACCACCCCCTCGGGAGTGAACAGATGGCGAGAGCCGTCGATGTGGGAGCGGAAATGCGCGCCCTCCTCGGTCAGTTTTCGCTGTCCCGAGAGAGAGAACACCTGAAACCCTCCGCTGTCAGTCAGAATGGGGCGTTCCCATCCGTTAAATTTGTGCAATCCACCGGCCTGACGCAGGACATCGAGTCCCGGGCGCAGATACAGGTGATAGGTGTTTCCCAAAATAATCTGGGCTTTTATATCGTCACGCAACTCGCGCTGATGCACGGCCTTGACGCTGCCCACAGTGCCTACAGGCATGAAGATGGGTGTCTCGATTGTACCGTGGTCGGTCGTGATAAGTCCGGCACGGGCACCGGAACCGGGGGCGGTTGCTTGAAGAAGGAAATCCATAATTCTTGAACTAATAATGAAATGCAAAGTTACAATTTTTTCCAAAACTGTGCAATGCGGTGTTTTTGGCAATACATTGTCAGTTTTTGAGAAATAATCGCTATCTTTGCACCCTATATGCAGAACGGAAGGTTTGTACATAATATAGATTTCGCTGCGGCGACTGAGGTTCTCGACTTGATAAAGGAGTCGGATAAAATTGTCATAACATGTCATGTGTCGCCCGACGGGGATGCCATCGGTTCTTCACTCGGGTTGTGGCACACGCTGCTGGCAATGGGCAAAAAGGCGACGATTGTGACACCTGACTGTCCGCCCAAGATTCTCCAGTTTCTTCCCGGCGTGAAAGAAATTGTGATAGGCACGCGTCAGGCTGATTATGCCCGTAACCTGTTGACTGATGCTGACTTGATTTTCTGCATGGACTTCAATGACACCAAGCGGGTCGACAAGCTGCAGCCCTGTCTTGACGCATCGTCGGCACGGAAGGTTGTCATTGACCATCATCTTGAGCCGGTAATCGAGGCCGATGTGCTGATTTCCCGGCCCGAGATTTCGTCGACCTCGGCGTTGCTCTACATTCTGTTGTGGCAGTTGAAACTGACCCGCTATGTGCGCCGTCGTGCCGCCGAATGCATTTTTACGGGAATGATGACCGATACCGGCAATTTTAGCTATAATTCCAATGATTCTGACCTCTATCTGATTGTGTCTGACTTGGTTAAGAAGGGTGTCGACAAGGACCGCCTCTATACTCAGGTGCTTAATACCGGGAGCGAGTCACGGGTGCGCATCTGCGGTTATGCGCAATACAAGATGAAGATGTTTCCCGAGCATAAGTCGGCCCTGATAACTCTTTCCGTCGATGAATTGAAAGAGTTTGAGTATGCCAAGGGTGATACCGAGGGACTTGTCAATATTCCTCTGAGCATCCCTGAGGTCAATTATTCGGTATTCATGCGTCAGGACAGTCCCGATTATGTGAAAATTTCAACTCGGTCCAAAGGGGATTTCCCTGTCAACCTGATGTGTGAGGCTTATTTTAACGGCGGTGGCCATCTTAATGCTGCCGGTGGTGAGTTTCACGGCACATTGGGCGAGGCTGTTACCCGCCTGATTGAAATTATGCCTGAATTTGACAAGTATAATCACTGAAAAATATGATAATGAAAAAGTTAAATATTTATTTTGTGATGTCGTTGCTTCTTGGCGCGCTGTCGCTGGGTTCGTGTAACGACTCTAAAAGTTATGCCGATCTTCTCAATGAGGAAAGCAAGGCGGTTAACCTCTTTCTTGCCGATCACCGTGTGGTTGACGGTGTGCCTGAGGACAATAAATTTGAAATAGGGGAGGATGCGCCCTATTACAAACTTGACGAGGACGGAAACGTCTACATGCAGGTGTTGCGTCTTGGTCAGCCCGATGAATACAGGGAAGAAAATCCCGATTACAAGGAGGTGATGGCTGAAGACGGCGACCGTGTCTATTTCCGTTTCATCCGTTACAATCTGCGATACTATGTTCCCGGCGAGTCCATGACCGGTTCGGGAAATGCCGAGGATATGAGCACGACATCGATGTACTTTGTTTATGACGACTTTCAGAACACCTACTCGGCAACCTACGGAGAAGGTATTCAGATGCCTCTCAAATATGTTCCCCTCGACAGCAAAGTGAATATCATAATAAAATCTCAGGACGGGTGGTCCGACGAGATTTCCAACGTCGTTCCGTTCCTGTATGAGATAACCTATTATAAAAGTCAGATTTGATTATGTCACTCATTAAATCAATCTCAGGTATACGCGGCACTATCGGAGGCCGTCCGGGCGACGGGTTGTCACCCCTTGACATAGTGAAGTTTACAGCGGCTTACGCGTCATTTATCCGCAGCAACACCACCCGCACAAGCAATGTGATTGTCGTCGGGCGCGACGCGCGTCTCAGCGGCGGGATGGTCAACGATATCGTCGTGGGCACGCTCTGCGGCATGGGGTTCGATGTTGTGAACATCGGCCTCGCCTCGACTCCGACAACTGAAATCGCGGTTGTCGCCGAAAAGGCTTGCGGAGGCATTATCCTTACCGCCAGCCATAACCCCAAGCAATGGAATGCGCTGAAGCTCCTTAACGAGGATGGCGAGTTCCTGAACGATGCCCAAGGCAAAGAGGTTCTCCGCATCGCCGAGGCTGACGAATATGAATTTGCACCTGTCGATGCTCTCGGGCATGTATATTATAACGAAACCTACAACCGCCGCCACATCGAGCAGGTGCTCGACCTCAGGCTCGTTGACACAGATGCCATTGCCAAGGCTGACTTCACCGTGGCCGTCGATGCCGTCAACTCGGTGGGTGGCATTGTTATCCCCCAGCTCCTCCGCGCTCTCGGCGTGAAGAATATAATTGAGCTGAATTGCGAGGCTACAGGCAAATTTGCCCATACTCCCGAGCCTATTCCCGAAAATCTCACTCAGATTGCCGACCTGATGAAAGACGGTCGTGCCGATGTGGGATTTGTCGTTGACCCCGATGTCGACCGTCTGGCTATCGTGATGGAAAACGGCGAAATGTTTGTCGAGGAATATACTCTCGTTTCGATTGCCGACTATGTGCTTGCCCACACCCCCGGCTCGACTGTCTCAAATCTGAGTTCGTCGCGCGCCCTTCGTGATGTAACCGAGGCCCACGGTTGCAGCTATGCGGCCGCTGCCGTAGGAGAGGTAAACGTTACGACCAAGATGAAAGAAACCGGCGCGATTATAGGTGGTGAAGGAAACGGCGGAGTCATCTACCCTGAAGCCCACTATGGACGTGACGCTCTTGTCGGTGTGGCATTGTTCCTGACCCTCCTTGCCAAGAGTGGCAAAAAGGTTTCGGAACTGAAAGCCGGCTATCCGGCCTACATGATTGCAAAAAACAAGATGGAGCTTACTCCCGACCTTGATGTAGACGCTGTCCTCGCAGCTGTAAAAGAGGAATTCAAGGGTGAGCGGATAACCGATATTGACGGGGTGAAGATTGATTTCTCCGATTCGTGGGTTCATCTCCGCAAGAGCAACACCGAGCCTATAATAAGGATTTACAGCGAGGCTGCAACGATGGCTGAGGCCGATGCCTTGGCTGACCGCATCAAGGCTGTGATTGCCAAAATAATTGGAAGATAAAAACAACATTTTACTATGAAACGAATTTTTTCAGTGGCGGTTCTCGCCATTATCCTGTCGGTTTTCACTCCGGCAGTTCACGCATGGGACCTGAGCGACCTGTTGGGCGGCGGGGCAAAGTCTGATTCCGCCTCGGCCGGTGGCGGAATCGGAGATGTGATTTCGGGTATCGGAAACGCCCTCGGCATAACTTCGGGCAAGACCGAGGTAAAGGACTTGGCCGGTGTGTGGAACTACGTCGACCCTGCCGTGACTTTCAAGAGCGACAACCTTCTGCTTAAAGCCGGAGGCGCAGCAGCGGCCTCGCAGGTGGAGGACAAGCTCGCCCCCTATTACAAGACGGCCGGACTGACCTCGCTGAAACTTACCATCAACGAGGACTCGACGTTTACGTTTAAACTGCGCGTCACTTCTCTCAGTGGAACAATCTCGCGCGACGAGGAAAGCGGCAACTTCGTATTCACATTTCAGGCATTGAAGAAAATCAAGATAGGCTCAATGGAGGCTTATGTGATTAAAAACGGCAATCAGATGTCGCTGACATTTGACGTGTCCAAGCTGATTACGATAATTGAAAAAGTCGGAAGTGTGTCAGGAAACAGCACTATAAAAGGTGTTTCGGCCCTGCTGAACCAGTATGACGGTATCACTGCCGGTTTCAAACTGAAACGGGAATAGGGGGATATTTATAAAACTGAAATACAAGAAACTCGGCCCAAAAAACAAAGCCGGGTTTTTTATTTGTGAAATTTTACATAATAACCTCTTAAAACAGACGTTTAAATTAAGTGACACGTTATGGTTGTGCGAATAGCGATACAGTATGATTTCGGTGATTGTCCCCGCATATAATGCAGAAAAGTATTTGGCTGAGTGCCTGACAAGCATTCTCGGCCAGTCTTATCGTGACATCGAGGTGCTGCTGATTAACGACGGCTCGACCGACTCGACACTTGCTATAGCCACCGATTTTGCCCACCGTGACGCAAGACTGAAGATATTTACTACAGGGAACAGGGGTGTTTCGTGCGCCCGCAACTACGGAATATCCCAAGCCTGCGGGGACTGGATTACATTTGTGGATAGTGACGACAAGCTGCTCCCTGACGCGTTGATGTCGCTTGTAGCGATAGCCGGTAAAACATCGGCCGATATTGTAATAGGAAAACATACTGATGCAGATAAAGACAGCCTTAATAAATCGGGACGGTATATGATGATATCCCCGCTGGAGGCAATGGCTCAGACACTGTATCAGACAGGTATGATAGTGCCGGCTGTCTGGGGGATTCTATACAATAAATCTGTTTTTACTGAAGATACGTTGTTTGTACCGGAAATACGTTATGAGGATCTCGACATCTTTTACCGATTGTTTGAGAACGCCGGCAAGATTGCGGTCATTCCTGACATCGTCTACTTCTATCGTCCTAATCCGGAGAGTTTTATAAACACGTTTTCTCCTTCAAGATTTGATGCGCTTGCCGTTACAGAACGGATTGAACAATACATGGAGTCTCGTCATCCCGAGTTGCTGCCTGCCGCAAGAGACCGTCGGCTGAGTGCCAATTTCAATATCCTTGCCTTGCTTGAACAGCATGATGATGTCAGATATGAAGATATAAAGACCCGGTGCTGGAATCTGATATGCCGTTATCGCCTGCGGAGTTTGTTCAATCCGAAAGTGCGACTTAAAAACAAACTCGGTGTATTGGTTTCTTTTCTCGGTCGTGGAGCCTATCGTTTTTTGTCTAAAAAGACTTATTAGACATGAAGGTACTGACAGTCAGTTGTAGCGATATTTCTGAATATGTTTCGAGTATTATTCAGAAAATGAAAGTCGATGATTTTCTTCCTGATGCCGTGGTTGGCATCAGGACTGGCGGCGTGTATATTGCAGACCTTTTTGCCCGGCAGTTGGGATTCAATAACGGGACGGCGTTGCAAATATCGGTATACCGGCCATCGTCAACAAATAAAAAAAAATTTTTTAGCTCCCTTGCGAAATTCATGCCGATAAAAATGCTTGATTTTTTAAGGATTATCGAAGCTAAAATGATGTTTAAAAGTGACGGGCGCAGCCAGATTTTTGACATATCGTTGCCGGTAGAGTTAGAAAGCCGAAACTATTCTAAAATTTTGGTCGTAGATGATGCTGTTGACAGCGGGGCGACGTTATCGGCTGTCTTGAGAATGATTGAAAGCCGGTATCAGGGAGTTGAAATAAAGTCCGCTGCAATAACCGTCACGACTGATAATCCGACTGTGTGTCCTGACTACTATCTTTATAAAAATTCCACATTGATAAGATTTCCATGGTCTCTCGACTCAAAGTGAATAATCCGCAGCCGTTTGTCGTTGTGGATCTTGACGGTACACTGATTAATGGAAATTCCATGACCATGTTTGTGATGTACTCTTTCCGTTTGCTTGTCATGCGTGGTCGCTTGGGCGATGCATGGCGTGTTGCAAAAGCAGTCTTTAAACGCAAAACAGGACAGGTTTCCCATCGGGAAATGAAATATTGTATAATGTCTGTTTTATACAAAGCATTATCGGGCGAGGATATATGCAATTTTGCACAGTTGCTTGCGGGAAAAGTGAATCGTGTTGTCATGCATATCATCTCCGACGCATTATCGTGTGGTCAGAAGGTCATATTGGCCACAGCCGCTCCTGATATTTATATTTCAGAACTTGCTGGTGTTTTGGGTATAGATCATTTTACTGCGACAAAAATGACCGATAATATAGACTCTTATGAGGAAAATCGTGGGGAAATAAAGAAAAAGAGGGTAGTGGAATTGGTCGGTTCTTTGGACGGATATGTTGAGACCGTGATTACCGACCATCTTGATGATATGCCGTTATTGTCTTATTGTAATGGAACTAATCTGATAATATCGCCTGATGCCACGACTCTTTTGGCATTGAAGAAGAACGGGATAAAATATAATCTCATATAAATTTTGGTTTTACGGTGGTTGTTTCGTAATTTTGCGAGTATGAAAATATTCAGTACTGAAAATATACGAAATATCGACCGGATAACCATTGACCAAGAGGGAATTTCGTCGATGGAGCTTATACGCCGTGTCGCCGACGGTGTCGCCGGGGAGATTACGTCGCGTTGGCGGCCTACGAAACCGACCGTTATCTTTGCCGGAGCCGGGAACAACGGTGCCGACGCGCTCATGGTTGCCAAGCGTCTTTATGAAACCGGATTTGCCCCGCAGGTATATCTGCTTAATATTCATGGCAACAGCCTGTCGCGTGATTGCCGCCAGTGTAAGGATGAACTGCTTGCGTCAGGTTTTCAAGGACTTAACGAGGTTACCGGAAGTTTTAATTTCCCCGATCTCACCCGTGACCATCTGATTGTCGACGGCCTTTTCGGCACGGGGTTGCGCGAGCCGCTGTCAGGCGGTTATACAACCCTTGTGGAATATATTAACGAATCAGGTGCGACGATTGTGTCAATCGATATCCCTTCGGGAATGTTCGGCGACTGGAACGTGCGCACTCTTTCACGATATGTAGTCCATGCCAGCCTTACTGTGGCTGTGCAGTTTCCCCGCATCGCGTTTTTTCTTGCCGATAACGCCCCATGTGTCGGCGAGTGGAAAACCATCGACATCGGTCTGAGTCCAAAGGCGATAAACGAGACATTGACAAAATTCTTTTTCATCGAGGCCGAGGATGTCAGGCGTGTGCTGCTGCCGCGAGCTAAATTTTCGTCCAAGGCCGACTATGGTTCCGCGTTGCTCATCGCCGGATGCTACGGGATGATGGGTGCGGCTGTCATGGCCGCCAAGGGCGCGTTGCGCGCCGGAGTCGGCAAGTTGACTGTCCATTCACCTCGTTGCGGGTTTAACGTTATTCAGTCGACCGTGCCTCAGGCGCTTTTTGACCCTGACCGTCACGACATCCTTGTCTCCGACATGACTCCGCGTCACGGATTCAACGCAATCGGGGTGGGGCCGGGTCTCGGGACTAATGATGCCACGCAGGGTGCCCTTGAGACCCTCATCAAGACGATCAAGCGCCCGATGGTGCTTGATGCCGACGCGCTGAATATTATCTCCAAAGTCCCCTCGCTTGTCGACCATATTCCCGTAGGGTCGATTCTCACGCCCCATGACGGGGAATTTGACCGATTGTTTGGTCCGCAGGCATCGGCCGAGTCTCGACTGCTCCGAGCCATTGAGGTTTCGGCACGTTACAAAATCATTATCGTGCTCAAAGGCTACCGCACGGCCACCGTGCGCCCCGACGGCAAGATATTCTTCAATTCATCAGGCGGTCCCGCAATGGCGACCGGCGGCAGCGGTGATGTGCTGACCGGGGTCATTACCTCGCTTCTCGCGCAAGGTTACAAACCCGAGACTGCCGCCGTGGCCGGTGTCTATATCCACGGGCTCGCCGGTGACATCGCTGCCGCCGAGCAGGGTGTCTACGGGACGACGGCGGTTGACATCGCTGAATGTGTCGGGAAAGCCATCATGAAGATTCTTAACTATTAAAACTCTCTTATCCTATCATATCAGACATGACCATGAACCGTTTATTTCTTCCCATCTCAGCTGCTCTCCTGTTGCTCGGCCCATTGTCGATGCAGGCTCAGACCACGAGCAAACTGACCGCCAACAAGACCAATGAGTATGGCGTGATATACACGTTGCCGCTGACGGCTTTTGAAGTCACTCTCGCTGTCGAAAAGACTGTCAACACCCCGGGTGAGTTTTACCAGTATGCAAAAAAGTATCTCAATACAGCCCCGATTTCAGCATCGTCGACATCGTGGCGCGTAACCGAGGCGGTGGTGAATCCTACCGCGGTACCCGATGAAAACGAACGCTACCTTGTGACGTTGAAAGGGGGGGCAAATACCTACGTCATGGTCAGCGACCGCAATTTCCCGTTGTCAATCAATGACGATGCCTACGATGCCACCGTTGTGACCACCCCGCTCCCCGAGGCGGTCGAGGCTCAACCGACTGTGTTGCAGCTGCCGGTAGCGCGTCAGGCTGTCACCGAGGAGATGCTGCAGAGCCGCTCGTCGGCAAAACGGGCCGAGCTTGCCGCCGCCAAGATTTACGAGCTGCGTCGCAACCGCAACGAGATTATCGCCGGACAAGCCGACGCGATGCCCTCTGACGGACAGGCGATGGAGCTTGCCTTGGCCAATCTTGATGCTCAGGAGGCCGCGCTGACAGCGATGTTCCTCGGGACGACTTCCACATCGGTCGAAGTGCGCACCTATACCGTCACAATTCCTGAAGACGGATCTAAAAAACGCACTGTCTTCGCCCGCTTGTCGGCTGTCGATGGGCTTGTGGAGGCCGACGATCTCTCAGGCGACCCGATATATTTCTCTTTTACTCCTGTCACTCGCGGCGAATTGCCTGTCAACGAGAAAGGGGTTGAAAAGACCTTTCCCAAGGGGGGCGTAGCCTATCGCATTCCCGGAACAGCTCAGGTCAAGGTGGAATTTGACGGGGAGACGCTTGTCGGGAAGACTTTTGATGTCGCCCAGCTCGGTGTCGTGTTTGGCATCGACCCCGCGTTGTTCACCAACAAGAAAGCTCCATCTTACCTTCACTTCAATCCTCTCACAGGCGCTATTCGCGAGCTTGGCACTTTAGAACCTTAACACAGAGAAACGCATAATGACACGAAAAGCAACCATTTGCGCTGCACTGGCAGCGGCGGCATTTGTCACGGCCGCAGCCAACGACTTGACATTGAAATATGACCGCCCGGCCGATTTTTTTGAAGAATCCCTTCTTATCGGCAACGGAAACTTGGGTGCTGTCATTTATAGCGGAATCAAGCAGGACCGTCTTTCGCTCAACGATATAACCCTGTGGACCGGCGAGCCTGAATCGGGAGTGACGACCCCTGACGCCCATAAGTATATTCCTGAGATACGCGCCGCGCTCGACCGTGAGGACTACCGTGCCGCCGACAGCCTGCAATTGAAAGTGCAGGGACATTATTCCCAAAACTATCAGCCGCTCGGTTTTCTGACGATTGACTACCGCAACCATGATGGGAAAGTGACCGACTACTCACGCTCGCTCAATATCGCCGACGCAGAGGCCACCACTTCCTACCGTCTTGACGGGCGCAATTTCACAACATCCTATTTTGCCTCGGCTCCCGACTCGGTGATTGTGATTAAAATCACCTCGTCACTTCCCGGTGGCATTGACGGTGTGATTTCGCTCGGGTCCCAGCTTCCCCATGAGGTTTCGGTTACAGACAATACGATAACCTCGGTCGGATACTGTGCCTATCAGTCATTGCCCGGATATGTGGCGAGCGATGACAGGTTGCAGTATGATCCGGAAAGAGGGGTGCATTTCTGCACAATGGTAAAAGCTGTGCCTGACGGAGGAGCTGTCTCGATGTCGCCTGATGGAACTCTTGATGTGAAAGGCTCCCGTGAACTGACCCTCTATCTGACCAATGTCACCAGTTTCAACGGCTTTAACCGCGACCCTGTAAAGGAAGGACGTGACTACAAGCGTCTTGCCGCCGCGCGCATCAAGGCTGCGTCGGGGATGAATTATGACAAACTGTTTGCGCGCCATCAGGAAGACTATCATTCGCTGTTTGACCGCGTTACGCTCGACCTCGGAACGACCGCGCCCGAGATTGCCGCCCTCCCTACCGACGTGCAGTTGAAAAATTATACCGATTTTTCACAGCACAACCCCGACCTTGAGGAACTTTACTTCCAGTATGGCCGCTATCTGCTCATCTCGTCGTCGCGCACTCCCGGTGTCCCCGCCAACTTGCAGGGATTGTGGAACGAGTACATTCTACCCCCGTGGAACAGCAACTATACAACCAATATCAATGTAGAAGAAAACTATTGGCCTGCCGAGACAACCGGCCTCGGCGAACTTCAGGAGACAGCGATGATTAACTGGATTGCCAACCTGTCGGAATCCGGCGCGCGTACAGCTCCCGCCTACTACGGTGTTGACCGCGGGTGGTGTCTCGGCCACAATTCCGACATCTGGGCGATGACCAACCCTATCGGTATGCACAACGACAACCCCATGTGGGCCAACTGGAACATGGGCGGTGCGTGGACTTCCACCCACATCTGGGAACACTATCTCTTTACCCGTGACAAGGCTTATCTCGAAAAATATTACCCTGTGCTGAAAGGCGCGGCCGAGTTCTGTCTCGGGTGGATGATTGAAAAAGACGGCCACCTCATTACCTCTCCCTCGACTTCTCCTGAAAACCGCTACCTGCTCCCCGACGGCTATGACGGCGCGACGCTTTATGGCGCGACATCTGACCTTGCCATGATCCGCCAGTGCCTCATGGACACCCGCGATGCCGCCAAGACTCTCGGGGTGGATGCCGCACTGCAAGCCGAGATAACCGATGCGCTTGACCGCATGATGCCCTATCAGATCGGTGCAAACGGCAATCTTCAGGAATGGTATCACGACTGGAAGGACCAAGACCCGACCCACCGTCACCAGTCCCACCTCTTTGGCCTTTTCCCCGGCCGGCATATAACACTCGCCGAGAATCCCGAACTTGCCCGCGCGGCAGCGCGCACACTTGAAATCAAGGGAGACAACACCACCGGCTGGAGCACCGGCTGGCGTGTAAATCTCTATGCCCGTCTCGCGGAGGCCGAAAAAGCCTACCACATGTATCGCCGATTGCTCCAGTATGTCAGTCCCGACAATTATCAGGGGCCCGATGCGCGTCGTGGCGGCGGCACCTATCCCAATCTTCTCGACGCTCACGCTCCATTCCAGATTGACGGCAACTTTGGTGGCACTGCCGGTGTGGCCGAGATGCTTGTGCAATCGACCCCCGAGTCGGTGACACTGCTGCCGGCGCTCCCTTCCCGGTGGAAAGAGGGCCGTGTCAAGGGACTCCGCGCCCGTGGCGGTTTCATAGTCGATATGGACTGGAAAGACGGCCGCGTGACCGATTACGTGATAACCTCCCTCACCGGTGGCAATACGACCCTTAACGTCAACGGCCGGTCAGTCGGCCTTACCCTCGCACCCGGTGAAAAAACGAGCATGAAATAATCACGTTTCCACGACACATACACACAGCGGTGAGATTGCACTCGGCAAATCTCACCGCTGTCCGTTTTGGTGAATAGTCTGTTTATAGGGGAGACGTAAATTTAAGAGGGTGTTTCATAACAAATGTTAATCCGAAGTGGTAGCATCTTTCAGTTAACTCGTTATTACACAGAGGGAGCATAGCTGTGGCTATGTGACCGAGGTGTAATGACGAGGTAACGAAAGAGGCTGCCATGAGGATAAGGTAACTTCATTTAGATATTAATTTCAAAATTTAACCATGAGGCTGTTTTGTTATGAAACGCCCTCTAAGAGGTTGTTTTTAAACGACCTCTTAGATACCGTTATCCCCTGCGAATCAGGGGTACTGTTATTCTTTTTCTTCCTCCGAGTTGTATTTGAGGTGGTTGAGGGCACGGAGGAGGTTGCAGAGGGGGCGGCTCCAGTAGGCCCCGAATTCGCTCTTGACGGCGATGATGGCGGGTGTGATGTATTCCTCGGGCGCATCCTTTATCATGCCGATGAAGTTGTAGAGAACCTGAAACATGTCACAGAGACCTTCGGCGATGCTGACGGCTATCGGTGTGTCGGAATACTTCATGTCGTCCTCAAACACTTCGAGATACAGGTCGTCGGGACCCATGAGGTTTTCGATATTGCGGCGCACTGACTCATAGTAGTCTTCGTCGAGAAGGCTTTCAAGATAAGGCTCGTCATACTCCTCGACGAGGGGGTCAAGTGACAGGTCGGTCGCCGAGATGTAGAGGCGCGGTAGCAGTCGGAGCATGGTGTCGACAAATTCTTCGCGGGTCGTCTCACGGGCAGTCTCAAGTGATTGGCAAAACTCGTTGGCAAGCCCGATAAAGGCGAGGGTATTGGTGGGTAGTGACATGTTTTGAATAATTTACGGTTTGCGTTCATACAGGTGGTTGTCCCGTATGTAGTCATATACGCCCGGAGGGAGGAAAATGTTCATGTTTTTCCCTCGGCCGATTGCCGAGCGGATAAAGGAGCTGCTGATTTCACATTGGGGAGCGTTGGCCACGTCGACCCCGTCGACAAATATGCGTCCGACCGGGTAGCCGGGACGTGGGTAGATGATTACGCCGTAGTCCGATATAATCTCCTCGCTTTCACGCCACTGCTCAAAATTGCGCCAGTTGTCACTGCCGATAATCAGCTTGAACCGGCGGCGCGGATAACGCTTTGACAACAGCCGCAGGGTGTTGATGGTATAGGAAGGGCGCGGCATGGTCAGCTCGATGTCACAGACCTCTACTCCCGGAACGCTCTTGACCGCGATGTCGAGCATCTTGAGGCGCGTCATGTCGGGCAGCAGTTCTTCGGGGTTGGGTTTCAAGGGGTTGAGCGGTGACAGCACGAGCCACACTTCATCAAGGCCGCCCCACTGTTGCAGATAGCTCGCAAGCATCAGGTGGCCTGTGTGGACGGGATTGAACGATCCCCCCAGCAGCCCTATGGTCTTTTCGCCGCTCATCGGCTGACAAAGTCTTTGATTATTTTCTCGACTGTGGCTATCGCTGCATCGAGATTGTCGTTGATGACCACGTTGTCATAGGCCGGGGCATAGGTCAGCTCAAGCGCGGCTTTCCCTACTCGCTGCTCTATCGCCTCCGGCGAATCGGTGGCGCGGCCCGTGAGACGCTCGCGGAGTGTCTCGATGCTCGGCGGCTCGATGAAAATGCTGACGGCACGGTCGCCGTAGAGTTTCTTGACATTCACGCCTCCCTTGACATCGATGTCGAGAATGACGTTGTGGCCGTCGGCGGTGATGCGTTCCACCTCGCTTTTCAGCGTTCCGTAGTAGCGTCCCGGGTAGACTTCTTCAAATTCCACAAACGCGTCGGCCTCGATGCGGGCGCGGAAGTCGTCGGGGGTGAGGAAATAATAGTCGGTTCCGTCGACCTCTTGTCCGCGCGGCTCGCGGCTCGTGGCCGAGACCGAAAACTGCATGTCGATTTCGCCTTTGGCGAGGATGGCGTTGATAATGGTCGACTTGCCACACCCCGACGGGGCAGATATGATGATGATTTTTCCTTCCATGACGTTGTTACATGACGTTGAGGACCTGTTCCTTGATTTGTTCAAGTTCGTCTTTCATCCTGACGACGAGACGCTGCATCTCGGCATGATTGCTCTTTGACCCGAGGGTGTTGATCTCGCGCCCCATTTCCTGACCTATAAACCCGAGTTTTTTGCCCTGTCCGGCCTGCGCGGCGAGAGTCTCACGGAAATAGGAGAGGTGCTGGGCCAGTCGCTGTTTTTCCTCGTTGATGTCGAGTTTTTCGATGTAGAAAAACATCTCCTGCTCAAGACGGGACTTGTCAAAGTCGATGGTGACATATTTTTCCATCGTGTCAGAGATGCGTGCGCGTATTTTGGCAACGCGTTCCACCTCGTATTGCGGTACCTGAGAAAGTAGTTCCGAAATATTGTCGATGCGGCGCGTGAAAAAGTCCTCCAGCTTGACACCCTCGGCGCGGCGATAGTTTACAAGAGAGTCAAGTGCCTTGTTTACAGCTGAATAAAGCGCCTCGGTCTCGGTCTCGTCAATTTCGCTCTGACTCTCGGACTTCATCACGTCGGGCAGACGCAGAAGTGTGGCATACCAGTCGTCGGGGAGTGGTATGCCGAGGTATGCCGACATTTCTTCAATCTGAGCCTTGTAAGCAGCCATGACAGGGATGTTGAGGCGCATGGTCGCATCCGGGGCAATGGTTTCGACGCTCACGGTCACGTCAATCTTTCCCCGTTCGAGGCGGCGCGCGATGATGTTGCGTATTTCCAGTTCACATTCGCGATAAACACCCGGAACCCTCGCGGCGATGTCAATCTGCTTGCTGTTCAGCGACTTGATTTCAACTGTAATTTTTTTATTCGGAATCTCGACAACCGCTTTTCCGAATCCTGTCATTGAGTAAAGCATTCTACAACATTATTTTTTTACAAAAATACAATACTTCCACCACCTGTGCAAATAAAAATTGGCTCGAAAATCTTCTCTAAATCTTAACATAAGTCAAAAATGGACGCCCTCTAAAAGCAAACGAATCGGACTGTCGCGGCGGCTACTATGGCAAGTGCCGTGGGGATTAATGCGCGAATACCTATCTTTAAATTCTTGGGCATAAGCCAATAGGCGGCAACATAGGTTACAGCGGTGAACACGCCGACGAGAAAATGATTCCAGTCAGGAAGAAGATATGAATTTGCAATGTAAACAACTGCTCCCAATAAGCCATTAATAAAATGATTCCAATTTTTCATAATTTGCAAAACATTGATTACGTCTGGTGGTTATTCTCTTTAGACGCGGAATTATCTAAAATAGTTGCAGAGGGGTGAGCGGGTTTTGCGTTGACAAGTCTTGACTTTCTTAATGAAACCGGCGTAAAAAATCACATTTTTTATATACCTTTGCGTTGTAATTAGAAATAAGATATAGACAATGGCAGTTATTCTTAATATAGAGACTTCGACCGAGGTGTGCTCGGCGGCCCTGACAGCCGAGGGGATGGTGCTTGCCCATCGCGAGGACGAGCATGGACGCAATCATGCCGCCCTGTTGAGCGATTACATCAAGCATTGCCTCGACTTTGCCCGCGAGAAGGAAATCAATCTTGACGCGGTGGCGGTCAGCATGGGCCCCGGCAGCTATACCGGCCTGCGCATCGGATTGTCTGAGGGGAAAGGACTTGCCTATGCCCTCGACATTCCCCTTATCGGGGTCAACACTCTGGAGCTGTTGGCCACAACGGTGATGTTTTCGGGCGAAATCGAGGGTGACGAACTGTTTGCCCCGATGATTGACGCGCGCCGCATGGAGGTCTATACCGCTGTCTATGACATGGCCCTTCAGCCGGTCATGCCTCAGCAGCCGTTGATTCTCGACGCTGATTCCTATCGCGACGAGCTTTCGCGTGGCCGTGTGCTGTTCTTCGGCAACGGCAGCGAAAAGGCCCGCGAGGTAATCACGTCGCCCAATGCCGTCTTCGTCCCCGATGTCGTGCCCCTTGCCGTAAACATGCTTGCTCTCTCGGAGCGCGCTTTTGCACGCCGCGAGTTCCTTGACTTGGCCTATTCAGTGCCAAATTACATAAAAGATTTTCAAGCTACAAAACCCAAGAACCCAATAATTTCAGCTACCAATGAATAACAATCAGCCTCCCTACAACAACGGCCAGAACAACAATCAGTATAACGGTTACAACCAGCCTCCCTACGGCGGTAACCGTTTCAACCCCGATGTGTATTTCGGGCAGAACGACATGTTTGCCGAAGGACCCACCGGCAAAAGCCGTGGCGTGGCCGCGCTTCTCGCCATTTTCCTCGGCTCGATAGGCATCCAGTACTTCTATCTCGGCAAGACAACCCCCGGTATCATCTTCCTCGTCGGCGGCCTGCTGTCGTGTGGTTCCATCACCGGCCTCCTGTCCCTTATCCAAGGCATAATGATGCTCTGCATGAGCAACTATGACTTCACCAACAAATATGCCAACACCCCCAACTCTTTCCCGCTTTTCTAAAAATTTTTAAGTATCATATCAAGAGATATAAAACAATAAGGCCGCTCAGAAAGCGGCCTTATTGTGTGTACCCCGGAGCAGAATCGAACTGCTATCTAAAGTTTAGGAAACTCCTAACTCAACTTTGACTATCAACCAGATACGAGGTTAAATCGGCATTTTGTAGAACTATTGTAGAATTTGTGCTTAAATTCTAAAATCCCCGCGCCTTTTTGGAGCTAACGGGGATTATTTTGCAACACCGATTACAAGAATCGGTAGTGCAAAGTTAGCTCTTATTTTTGTAACGACCAAACGCATTATATATTTTATAATGGTATCAAAAAAAATAAGGGGCAACCTCACGGCCTCCCCCTATCTCTAACTATAAATGTTACTACAAGAAAATTATTTTTTTAATTCGATATATTCAGTATAAGTTATTTTGGTATGTGGATTGGTGCTTACTACTTCTTGCCGGATAGCTTTGCACCCCCACTTGATAAACCAAAACTTTTTCGGTACCCGGTGGATAATCTGCTTGATAGTGTCACAAGAAACAACATCAAGCTCAACATCACGCCCCCGGATTTCTCCAGCAACGTTAACCCACGGGTCTTGCCACCTTAGCACCTTGAGGCTATCAAGCAATCCATCACGATATACAATGCTGTCCCGGATTTCAGTAACAACCTTAACCTCGGTCTGCGTTGCAGTCGTGGCGGCGGCTTGTAAGCGTTTTACTTTTATATTCAAGTCGTGTGCCGTCTGGCAAACGTCTTGATAATTGCGCTCCAGCTCGGAATAGGTAAGCTCCAACTTTTGAACTGAGGCGGCAGACTTGCCGGCTTCGGTTTCGTAGTAGTCGGCTCTTTCCATTAGGGACGTGTTGTTGGCGGTCAAACGCTCATTTTCGCTTGTGAGCTTTTTGTTGGTAGCGCATACGGAAATTAGCATAAGACACAACCCCATTATAATGGCTGCTATCCACCCTTTCATCGGCCTATGGATTTAAGGTATTTTACTACGCCCTCAACGTGGAGCGCAACGATAGAGCTTTTGCCATGCTCGGATAGCAAGTAGTCCACATCGGCCTTGTTGTCTTGGAAAAGATTCTCTGTAAGGACGGCAGGGCATTTGGTCTTTTGGAGAATGTAAAAAGCCTCCTCAAAATCCGGGTCTCCGTCCGTCATGTCGGTACGGATAGGACGCTGCTTGCCGTCATAATCACCGGCGGCCTTACGATTTGGGAAGTCCGCTATGTAGTCTGCAAGAGCTTCGTTGGCGGCATTGTAGAGAGCGGTTGCGAGGGGGTCGGCCTTTGTCTGTCCTTTACTTGTGTAAGCACACCAGCCACCAGCTTTTAGCCAAGAACCATTGCCGGCGGCGTTGCAGTGTACGGATATAAGGATAACATTGGCGGCACCAAACTTGCCGCATATTTCATTCACTCGGCGGGCGCGTTCAGCGAGGGCTATGTCAGATTCCTCGGTTACTATGCGCTGCGCGTCATACCCACGCGCTTTAAGCTCGCTTTCTATGCGGGTCGCAATCTCGCGGGCATACTTGTATTCAAGCAATCGCCCATCGGGGCTACGCTTGCCTTTTGTGTCGGCACCGTGGCCGTTGTCTATTAAGATTTTCATTCGTGATTCATTCTGTGGTAAAAATCAATTTTTATTCTCTCATAAACAGCTTGCACATTGGTGTAGGCGCGTCCGTGATTTATGGTGTCGCTATATACTTCACGCTCTACAACCTCAGCCACCCATTCCACCCAATCCGGGTTTATGTATGAGGATAGCTTTTTTCCACGATAGTTGAAACAGTCAAAGCGACTATTCCTGTCCTCATGGATATTAAGTATGAGCGTGTGTATTTTGGTGCGTGTAGCGTCCTTATCTATAATGTGGTTTTCCTCACGCACTTTCTTTATTATGCGACACACCTTTTCAATGGCAAGGTCAAAGAACACGCCGGTTGTGTGCTTTATTCTAAGCTGCGTTTCGGGACGCAAGCCCTCGGATATGTCTGTGAGCATATCATTTTGTTTCCGGGTTTCTACAAGTAGGTCGTTTACCATTTGGGTATTGCCCTTAATCATGTTGTCGATGATAGACTTAAACCAACGGAAACAAGCCACCCATAATAGAGCGGAGAGCAAAAGGAAAAAGGCGGCAGTGATAGCCATCATGCCTAATTCGCTTATGCCGTGGGCTACTGTCATTGCTTCGTCTGTCATCGGCCTCGCTTTTTACCTCGTTTGTAGAAAGAGAAATTATCTCGGTCAGCGGTGGTTATCTCCGTGTTAGGGGCAAACACGTTAAAACCAAACATATTGCCATAGCTTACCACCTTGATAACTGCGCGAAAAGGAAAACGACGGTTTGTATTGCAAAATACATTCCTTAGCTTTTTGCTATCGGTGAAAAACGCGGATTTAGCCGCGCCCTCACCATAGGCGATAAGTAGGCGGTCGCCATTCTCGGTTGCCATTGTCTTACACCCGGTGAACATCGTTACCTCGTTGATAACTGCGTCAATCGGGGTATAGTCGCAATCGAAAAGGTCGGAGCCGGCGGCGGATTCGTCCTCAACGAAATCCTCTACATACTCATCGTTCATAAGTCTATCGGGATATTAAGGGTGCTACAATCGCTATCCACCATATTGCGGATAGCAAGGCGGTCTTTGAGGAAAGCCTCGTAGGGCTTTTTGTAATCATCGGGGAGTAGCCCCAGCACTGCGCTTTGGTATTCGTTTACCAGTTTGCTCTCAGTGTTAGCGGGGTACTTTGCCGAAAGCAAGGTGCTGAAAATGTTGTCGGCTGTGGTAGGATATTCCACGCGGAGGCTGTCATACTGATAGCGTTTGCCGGTTGCAGTCTTTGGGTCATCGGTAACGGTTACACCACCCATTTCATCTTCGACCACATCAACCTCAACAATGTTGTGGTTGTAGAGAACTGTACCTTGACCGTTGTTGTAGGGGTCAATTACTTGCGGGCGCGTCTGCGAGAGCAGCCCGATTGATAAAATACTTTTGTCCATTTTGAATTACGGTATTAAAGATGTTTTGTTTATGTTGCTCACTACATCTTAACGCCCAGCCATATTCAGACGGGAACAGATGCTTTATGTCCGTTTCGTTGTGGATAGGATTGTTTCGTGCAACCTTGATAGATTTCTTATAAAATCTCAAAAGTATGCTCTTGCGCATCAAAACTCCGTGGTGATTTTGTTTGAAACCCACATAGTCAATGCTCCTATCATCAACCGGGAAAATCTGCCAATTCTTTTTGAACTCCACTTTTAACTCAGCCGCCAGATAAAGCCCTGCCATATCGAGAACGAAATGCAGTGCCTCCGAACTTTCAGAGAGAAACACCATATCGTCCATGTAGCGGAAATAATAGAGCTTGCACCCGAAAAGCCGCCTAACCAACGCCGCCAACTCCTCAACAACCCAGTGGTCGAAATATGCGAAATAGAGATTGGCGAGATATTGGCTTGTGTAGTTGCCGATTGGCAAACCTTTTTCTTTACCGTTGCTATCAATAATCTTATCTAACAGCCTCAAAAGTTGCTCATCTGCAATGGTTATGCGGATAATCAATTTGAGTGCGGCATGGTCTATGTTGTCGTAGCATTTCTTAATGTCCGTCTTGAGGCACATTCGAGTGCCTTTCTTATCACGCATAAGGGCGTGTCGCACATCAAGCATACATTTGTGGGTGCCGCGCCCCTTAATGCAAGAGTATGTATTCTTTATAAAAATGTGGGTCCAGTGTTGCCCCAACACGTTTATAATGCAATGATGTATAATCCTATCTGGAAAGAACGGCGCAATCATTATTTCGCGCTCTTTCGGGTCGTGGATTTTCTTTGTGCGATATTCGCCCGGCTTATACGTTTCATATCTTAACATATACCAAAGAGCGTACATATTCTCCAATATGTTTCCATTGAACCGCTTTATGTCGGAATGGTCGCCTTTGCCTTTCTGTGCCTTGTATTGTGCAGAGCAAAGGTTGTCATTGGTATAAAGCAGCCAGTATATATTGCGTAGCTTTTTGGTCGGCGAGCAAAAGAGTTTGCTTGTGTTACCAATATAAAGCCCGCAATCCTCAAAGTCGGAGTATTGGGAGAGGTATGTATGCGGTTTGTCGCTCATTGTGCCGTTAGTCAAAAACAGAGCTTTGGATTTCCTACTCACACTGTCTTAATCACTATTTTTTTACCAAGAGGTAAGGTGTCGGCGGTCAACAGTCTGGAAATATCTTATTCAAGAAAGTCGAAACCACGGTAAAAGCGGAACGCCCCATTCGCATTCGTCCACGAGCTACGATTATTCGCATTCAGATAACCGAAACCCGCATTCGCGCCATTGTTCGCATTGGCAGACAGGAGGGCACCCCTGACCGCCGACACCCGTATTTCGTTTTGCGTTAATTCGTTTTATTCCATTGTCTTATGTGTTTAATTGATAATATTTTCGTTGCTCCGTGTACCGTTGGTTTGCAGTCCGTTAAAAACGGCACAAGCGGAACGCCCCAACCGCATACGACCACGAGCTACGAGAACCCGCAGACAGAGAACCGAAACCCGCACGCGCGCCATTGTTCGCATTGGCAGACAGGAGGGCACCGTACCAACCATTAGCGGTTGCTTTTGCTATGCGCCAAAAATAATCGCACATTCCTTGATTCGAAGCACCACCTACACTTGTAGGTAGTGTAAAGCCATCATACGAAAAGCCAAAATTCCAGATATAGCCCTCAGTAGTAGGCAACTCTGTGATAGGAACATATCCGTCTGGAATAGAGGTTGCCGTATCGCTTGGTGAGGCGAATTTCGTAGGGTCTGTGCAACCGTAAGCTGTGCAATGTCCGGGGGCATCGGCTGTTTCGGGTGAACAGTGAACAAGCAAGTCATCGGCAAGCAGCCAAAGATATTCATAGGGTAATTCAAGCCCGCGATAAGAGAGGCACTGTACCACCTTATCGCCGCCGGTCCACCCCTTAATAGTGTAGGATATGCGGCCGGTGTTGTTACCGAGCGGTGCAGTAACTCCACAAGGCACAAACGGATAATAGCCACCGCCCCATGTATTCCATTGGTCGGCATTTGCCACGGGACCGCTACCTAAGCCGCCTTGATGAAAGCCATCGGCTGTAAGCGTTTCGTTGTATGCGTCTTGGCAATGGAGCGAGGCATATTCGATACGCTGGAGCCAACCGATTTCCATATAGGCACGAGCAACGCCTAAGTGAGTGCCATTCTTGCAAAATGGCCGCGCTCCAGCCTTTGAGATTGACGTGCGAGGCATACCGAGCTGAGAGTTGTATTTGCCGTCTTTGGCCGCTGCGCCCGCGCCATTACCTCCACGGAAATTAGCCGCGTTGGGGAGTAAGGAAATGAAGCCATTCGCATCACGCAAAAGCTCATCGTCTGCGCCCCACTGGAGCCAGCAACCGGAAACAGCAATAGAGTTAGCAATGTCGATTGTGGCACACCACGGAGATAGTGTTTTACGGCTCATGCGTACAAATCCGGGCAAAGCATATTCAGAAATGCACATAGCCCACCTTGTACCCTCAACTTCAAAGCGGCAAAAGTATTCGGGCTTTTCCAACATCACGTTTCCATCCGTGGTGTCGAGCTTTGCAGTTGCACCAGAATCCTTTTTACGGGAATCGTTCTGGTGGAGATAGTATTTAACGGAGCCGTCCGTGTTTTCCACGAAACGCCTCAGCTTTTTCTGGATAGGTAGTGTGCGGTGCAAGTCCATATTACCAATGCGAGTGAGCTTATAGTCCTTGCTGGTAAAATCGCCTTGCACACCATACCACATATCGTAGGGGTATTGCGGCTTAGTGGAGCCGCTGCCTAAGATTAAGCCCATAGTGTTACGGTTTAATAGGGGTTATCGCTTGCACCCCAATAAATCTCATATTTGGCGGTGTCGATTGCGTTGGGGGGCAAAGCCACAATCTTACCGGGAGTCCAATCACCCACAGGCACGGGGAAATCGCCTATCTCCTTGTCACAAATAAGGCGGCATTGTATGAGAGTATCATTCTCAACAACACCCGTTTTGGAACGTAGGTAGATAGAGAATGGCAGACTTTCGGGTAGTCGAAAGCCTTTGGAGAGGTCTTTTATACGACCCTTTGCTACTATTCTTACATCTTCCATATTGTTAACTGGGTAAATTCAACTGCAAATATACAAAATAATGTGTTCATAGAACACATATTAGGATATAAACAATTGCCATTTGAAGCATTTGCCCCACAATACCGCCTAATATTGTGGCTAAGAGGTCAAGCCAATCCCACACTCCACCATGCGCCTTATCCTTAAACTCCATGCCGGCGGCAAGTCCACCGACAAAGAGAATAGTGAGGATAATAGCGCATGGTATAGCGTAAAGAAAATGCTTGAGGCGGTTGCTTTCAGTAATCCAGCTCATTGTTACGTTGTTAGTTTAGTCCAACTTGTCCCGTTTTTGGAAACGGAAATATCACTACTCGTTACTCGAAAGTGGTACTTACCTATTTTCACCGCTAATCCATCGGTAGAGTGCATTCGTAGATAATTAGTGTTGTATATTGCCAAGAAGCCATCTTTAGCAATAATCATTTCGGCTTTTGCCGTGACAGCCCAAATAGCTTGTGCCGCAAGGGTAAATTTACCGCGATAATCGGTATATAGCGGGTTTATTGTTCCATTGAACGACACTTTTATACGACCTTTCTTGGGTATGGTTATCTTTGCCTTGCTACTATCTCTGAGAGAAACATTGCCAATTGTTAGCCATTGAGTACCTACTTTTAGAAAAGCCGTTGCCGTTAAAGAGCAATTTAACCTTTCGTATCGTGTGGAATTTGTGCGTTTTACAACACAACTGAATTGAATACTACTTAGGTCTAACAATGTGTTATCTTCAGCTATATCAAATTCAATATAGGCGTATAAGGACTCGTGCATATCCTTATAGACGTATAAGGAATCGTGTATATCATCTTTATCGCGCCAGACAACTTCCTCAAAGCTCACCTCACAATTAGTTGTGCCTGTATATGTTGCATCGCCTCCAGTAGCTTTGATAATTACATCTTCATGACTGGAAGTACCACCAACTCTTGGCAAAGAGTTTGGAGTAAGTCTTAATCGTTGAATACCGTCATCATCAAAACCGAGCAATTCTTGACCTACGATATTTAGCCAACCAAGTTTTGCACTTGCTCCGTCAAAGACTGCGCTTCCTGCTCCAAATGAGGCGATATTCTTTAATCCGTCAAGAAAGAAATTAGGAACACCGTTTGTCTGGCTTTGGCTTTCAAGTCTTTCATTGCGAAAAATAAGATTTGCGATATTGGCATTTTCAGCAAATAAGAACCCGGTAGCTATTGCTTCAAACTCCGCTCCAAAATCATTCCATTTCGCTGTGTTTGTTGGCAATACGTTATAAAATGTTCCCGCATCAGTACGAGCAACATAATAATGATTATTGTACTTTACGACATCAACACGTTTATCAGAGCCAACGTATGATTTTGAACTACTATATATGCCACGAAATACAAGAGCGGGACCAACATCACCATCTTTACCCGGAGTACCGTCCACACCATCATAGGGGGTTACACGAATCGGAGTAGTCCAATTCGCCCTCAAGGCATTGGTTTCTCCATTGATTTTTGCAGTAGTGAGCCAAAGATATTGCAAGCTGCCAACAGAGGGCATTACAGTTGTCCAGTCACTGCCGGGGTTTCTATCGCTGGCGGTAAATGCCTTTCCATGCGATAACTTGCCGCCACTCACAGCATAGCGATATTCGGTAAAATCGCCATTCTTTCCGTCATCGCCTTTTTCTCCGTTCAATGGCAACACCATCCATAACACAGGTGTAGAAAACGCGCCCCATTTACCATCTTTCTTTTTACGAACACTTTCATATTCGTATCGGTAGGCATTTGTTACTCCTGTTGGGTTATCAGACCAACCCTTGCGAATACTCCAATCCAAAGATGTAATCCAAAACCGGCCGCTCTTGGCTATTGGAGTTTCGGTTGTTGTGGTTACAACACATTCATAATAATTACCATCAGCACCAATAACGACATCGCCACGCTTGTACTCCTTGCCGACAATGTGTGTTTCGGTAGTAAGCGGTGGTACATAGTCATCAACATAAGCATCACTACCCGGAGTTGCAGGGGTCGTTTCGCTACCCATAAGGCGATATATGCGCTCCACATCGGGAGTGTCAATAGAGAATGGCACAGGGTCGCTCCAAGATACGATTTTTCCATCAGAGCCGATTGTTCCAACCGACATCCAGCAATTTTGAGGGGTGACAATGCGATAACGTCCGCAATCATTAAATCCCTCATTGGAGCTGTCTTTGGCGTAAGCTACATCAACGAAATGTGTGCCGGCTGTGGGGATAGGTAGATATACAACTTTCTTAACCTCATCACCACTAATGCGGTCGAAATAGTTTGCAGTTCTGGTAAGCCCCTCGGTGTCAAGTTTGCCAACAAGCACGAAGTCAAAGCCACTTTCACTTGAAGCCCATAGCTCAATTGCGAGTAGTTGGTTTGGTTTGCTTGTAGTAAATGTAAGCCTGTTTGTCGATATGCCATTGGCCGCGACAGCCGGAGATTTATAATAGCCATCCTTGAGGGTGAAAGCTGTGCCATGTGTGACTTTGATTGTGTCATTATCGGGGGTATCACTCCAGCCCGTGGGGTTAGGGTCTATTCCCGTTGGCTTTGCTGGCTTATCATATCCATAGCGGTATACCAATTTATTACCCGCGCCATTAACCCCGTCTATGCCCTTTGCCGCAACTTCCCAATACACAGATTCAGTAGGCTTGTGACCTTTTGTCGGTGTATTGTGAATGTAACGATAGGTTGCAATCGCGCCTTTCTCATCGGTATAGCTTACCTCATCATTCTTGTAGTATGTGTAATTGACGTTCCATACGCCACGATATACGCCCAACGGTGCAACATCGCCACTCTCACTAATAACACTTACGTTTTTGAGAGTTATAGTGTTGTTTCGGCTCACATTCCAATCGATAGAACTTGACCTATCGCCTATGCGGAATTTATTACCGTCTAAGTCCAGATAGCACTCTCCATCACTCGTAATAATGCGCCCCGTGGTTATAGTATTGCCGTTTATGCGCGTAAATCCATAAGTGGTTGTGAAATCACGGAAGTTGTCATCTGCGTAGAGCGTTGAAAGAATACCCACAAGGAAATAGTAATTGTTTGGGTCATCGGTCGGCTCAAACTTATATTGCGTCTGGGTCATTATCCATGTGCCACTCTCTCCAGTCTTAGAGCATTTGGCAAAGAGATAATATCCGGCATTGCTTGGCAATTCAAATGTGAGTGCGCCCATTTGCCATGCCCTTATTCGGCTTGGGTCAATCGTAAGGTGTGATAATATGCCGGCGGAGGCGGCAAAGTTATTTGGGTTGCCGTTTACATTGGCTTGGAGTATTACACCCGTCAACACAAACTGCTGGCTCTTTGAGCCGACAGTGAGCATATTTGTGTCAATAGAGTTGGGGCGAATGTTATCAACATCAAAAAAGCCGTCCGTGTCATACACCATATTGCGTAAGTCCTCGGTGGTGCGCCACCCGCGGCGGGCTTTGTTAAGGTCCCGTAGGCGGTTGTTATTTATAATCCGCTCATGGTCGATAACAGAGAGAACGGTCTGGGTCGAGATTGAAATTGCAGTCGTATCGGAGAGCGTGAGCTGATAATCCTGCTCCAAAAGTAGATTGCGGGTAATCTTTTGTATGCGTATTTGTTTCTCTATGCCAAAGCGAGTATCACGCACAGGTGCATAATCGCCCACTTTGAAAAGGCAAACATCAACGCCTCGCTCCAACGCCTCAAGGAAATACAAACGGTCCAGTGTTAGGCTGTATTGAGCCTTAGCTTGTGTAGCCTGCTTGAAATCGTCCATAGCGGCATACCATAAATCTTCCTCAGCATTTTCCTCGTAGCTTTCGGGCAAAAATATGTCGGTAATTTTGTAGGTCGCTCCTACCTCAATAGGGTATGCGCCACCTTGCTCAAATGGTACAGTCGGAGTAGTTAGGCCGCGATTGTCGGTAAAAGGAATCAATCGGAATTTCTTTGTCGTATGGTCATAGCCATTCTTAGCCTCAAGCTCAAATTGCTGCCCAGCAAGTCGGCCGCTGGTAAAAGTGATTTTCGCGCTAACCTCATTCACTAAGTAAACGGTGCCTTTGTCATCTTTCTTGCAAAGGTCAAAATCCATAGTGTCATCAATGAAAGCGTTAATATCGCCGGCCACCAGTGCAGTCACGCGACCCGTGCGGGTAGGAAAAATTTTGTCATAGGTCTTGCAATCTTCCTCGCTGCCTATTTTGTCGCGCAATGCCACGTCCTCTAAAAAGCGGTCATTGTCGTTTGTTATGCCTATAAGTTCGGTGTTTGGCTCAATCACAGTGCCGTCACTAAGGACGTGCCTTTTACGATTGTAACGGCGTGGATATGGCAGTTGCAATCTCTCGGCATACTCACGGTAGTTTGTGCGGATATTGGTTGTGCCACCCTCTACCCACAAACGAGTAATCACGGCCTTATCATCAACCTTTTGCTCTTTCAGTTTATACAGGCCGTTGCCCTTGCCCCACTCAAAGTATTCTGCTCCGCCGGGGGGATTGACACGTTGCCCGAATTTACCGATATGGATTGTTCTTACATTCCCGTTTTGGGATATAAGAAATTCCAGATTGAAATTGTCTTTGTTGCAAAGCGTCTGTAACACTTGCAAGCAATTCACCCCGGAGAATTGGATTGTGATAGCCTCGGTTTCGGGGCAATTAAGCTCATCGAAAGCCCACATACCCGGATAATCGCGGTTAAGGTTGTAGATAAGCACCTGCACAAATTCCTTAATTGTGTAGGTCAAATCGAATGTCGAGCGGTCGGATTTTCCGTCTTTGTCGCAATTTCGATATATGGTTTTCATAAGGTCGTACATCGGGCCGTAGAAAACAGGTTCAAAGATGTTGTAATCCTCGCCTTGAATTTCACGAGTTGTTGTAGTCCTTATGGTGTAGTCGAATCCGTCCACAACGATTTTATCCCCCTTGCTGAAAGAGAGCATTTCGGAGGAAACGATTTGTAATGTGATATTGTCATCGCCCATAAGGGAGCTATTTTGCGTAGCCTGCTTGACTACGCAAAACGGCTCCTTTGTATTGAGCTTGATAATCTCGCCGTTGCGTTTGATTATTTGAGTAATTCCCATACCATTATGGCGTTGGTTTCAAACTTTTCAATATCTTCTATCACCCCCGTTACGATAATGTCATACTCGCCGGGGAGAGCGTAGGTATGCTCCACGGTAGTATCATTGCCCCCCACGTTGAATGTATGAGTGCCATCACCCCAGTAGATGTTAAGGTACTTGTAGGTTGACACGGTGATAGTGGCTTTTGAGTTATTGTTGTTGGAGATATGGCGTAGTACCTTTTTCACCGGCTCGTCCTCTGTTAGTTTGAGTGTGAATGTGCCTACCATTAGTTCCTCGTTGTAGCTGCCCCACTTTTTATCAACTGCCACATCATCAAGCAAATCCACCTCATACACAAGGGGCTTTGCCTTGCCGTCATACTCTACGGTAAGGCGGCGCGTATGGTCGCCGTCAAAGAGTGCGAGAAAGCGGTTAAGCCACTCTACAAACGCACTACGGCTTGAGGCTTCAATGAAACATTTGAGCGATATTGTGCGCTCTTTGAAACGCTTGCGCTTGCGGTCGCGCACAACACCGTGGTAGTTGTCGTAGTCTACCGATAGGCTTTCTTTCTGCGCCAGCCTGCCAACAAGCCCGTCAGAGGCCGACACATACACGCCGTAGTCCTTGAAATTGTGACCGTCAACATAGTATTCAACATCGTTGTTGGCTTGCATTTTGAGGATTTCTTTCTCGGTCTTTGCCACGTTGAACACTCGCACTTCATCGAGCTTTGCAGTCGTGGTTAACAGTTCCTCGGTGCAGAGAGCAAGACCCGTGGGATTAGCGGCCAGATTGCCAACGTATGTACAATCAGCATTGAGAAAGACTTTGAACGTAGAACCAGAGCGCACAAAAGAAATAAAATACCACTCACCCGGCACCACGTCGACCCATTGCTCTTTGTGCTGCTCTATACCGGGTAAATTCAAGAGCCAGCCCAAACGCCTCTGCTGAATCTGAACATAGAGTGATACGGTAAAATCGCCCGTAAATGGAATATTCTGCTCAGTGTTTACCTCTCCACCGCACAAGTCAAGAGCCTTACCGGCCTTTGCTTGTTTGGTAAACATCGCTCCACCAGAAAGTGTTGCGTCATGGCGACCCGCGGAGTAGTCGTAAGCCTTTGAGCCGTCCGGGTCATCAAAAGGCAGATACAAGATTAAATTTTTATCAACCATATCAGTATGTGGGTTTATCGTGAAATATTGTTTTAATTCTCGCAAACGATGAAATGCCGATATAATCTACCGTGGTATTACGACCATAGGCGTTGATGTTGACACGCGCCTCGGTGCCTATTACGGAGATATGTATTTTCGCATTATCGAATAGGTCAATGGTAACAATGGCATTGTTGGAAACAATCACGGCCGCCTCGCTATCATGGCGCATATATAGACGCGAAACAGAAAAATCGTCATACTCTAACATGGCTTTGCAAACCCCGTTAAGCACCATATCGGGCTTGTTGGCGGTCGGGGGTATCTCATCATCGATATACACCCCGAAAGGCTCACACTTGCCCTTGAAATGCTCCCGGAGAAAATTGAGTGTAGGGTAATCCTCGGAAATACAAAAGTCAATGCCCTTAATGTAGAGCTTTGCAAGTTCCTCGGTTGAAAGCCCAGCTCGGAGTTTTCCTTGCCATAGGCGGCATAGCCCTTTGTCTATGCCGTCTTGTTTGAGTTGTTGAATCAGTTCCATAGCCTTACGATATTCCTTGTGAGAGTAAAGAGTTGTCTTTGGTTTCTATCCGTTTGAGAGTATCGCGCACCTCGGAGAGAATAGTGTTGGCGGTTGCAGTGTTTTGAGCGATTGCCGATTGTGCCAAAAGCTGTTCACGCAACACACTTGTTTGCTCGGTCTGGTTTATGATGAAAGCGTTAAGACGGCCCGCAATCACACCGCCTGTTTCCTCACTCATTGAGGTAACGGCACCCGTCAAGGGGTCTGTTGCGACATCTTCAACATCTTTAACATCTTTAATCCAATCGCCTACCGCGTCAAGAGCATTAGTGAATGTTTCACCGGCTCTTTTTGTCATCAATTCAAATGTTTCTTTCTCGCGGTCAGTCAAAACACCGTCCGACATTGCCTCTCCAAGATATTTCACGGCTTCGTCCATAGCCTTAGCTAAGAATTGGCGTTTGAGCGCATCTATTACAGCCTTTTTCAATACCTCTCTCGTGGTATCACCAAGAGCCTTTGCCGCGTCCTCTCCAGCGCAATATGCGTCAACAATAGCGTCCGCGTATTGGTCGAGAGCTTCTTGGGTTGTGGTCCCGGCAAAGGTTTCCATCATTTGCCGGTCTAAGTCCTCAATCTGCTGTTCAATCTGCTCTATCGCGTCATTCCACTGTTGGATTTTGTCGTTGTCGGTCTTTTTCTTTGAGCGTTCTGCGTCTATCTGTTGGCGCATCAAATCCTGTTGCTCACGGAGAGATTTTTTTTGCTGCTCATATAAGTCCAGCATATCATCACCCTCTTTGGCTTTTGACAACTGGCCGTTTAAGTCCTTAATTTGGGCTGTCAACTTTGCATACTGAGCAAAATCCCATGAGCGACGGGCAGTTTCGCGTTGTTTCTCCAATGCGGCTATTTGGTCTTCTATGAGCTTAATGTTTTGCTCAAAACCAGCACGTTCCTCATCATTAAACACCCAATAGGTGTTGTTAAAGGCCCGTTCAAGTCGATTGTATGAGCGTTCCAGCGCGTCAATCTGCTTTTGTAGGTTTTGTATTCGTTTCTCATACTTTGCGTCATGGAGCTTGGAAAATATACCTATAACAGATGTTATAGATGAAATCATGCCAGTAACTCCACCTATAATATCGCCACTCATAAACTTGCCGACCGAGGCAGCGGCATTACCCAACTGCCCCATGAGTTCTATTGCAGTTCCCAGCCCGTCAGCCACACCGTCCATGCCCAGTGCGTCAAACATACTTTGTAGCGAAGATGCGCACTCTGTGGTAATATCCGTTACCTTTTCTACGGATTCTGTAATACCATTGGCGGCCGATTTCACCTCACGCTCGGCACTCTCAACATCTTCTTTGCTACCCTCGCCCCTTGCAAGCGCGGCCTTTGCTTTTGCCAACTTGTCTTTGGCTTTTAGGTAGTCATTAAAGAATGTATCTAAGGCGGCAAAGGGGTTGAGCTGCTGAATACGTTCCTTTGCTTGTGAAAGGCTGTCGATTACCGCTTTGAAATCAATAGGCGAAAGCTGGAGATTGCCGGAATTGAGTTGCTTTTCGACATCGCTAATCAGCTTGGAGATTTGCCCTACTGAAAGGGTGTCAAGGTCGCTAAACAACTTTTTCCAGCTATCGGTCTGCTGGAGAAACGATGTATTGAGAGTTGACAGTTCCTCGGTTTCGCTCATTTTGATAAGGCGTAGGCGTTCCTCGCGTGTACTCTTTACGATGTTAATGCGCTCTTGATTACCGCTTTCCTCGGCTGCTTTCAAGTCGGCCGCAGCCTGTCGCTCAACTTCTTCTCGCAAAAGTATGTGCTTGTTGATTATGCGACTTTTTTGCTCTTCAAAGGTGCTATAATCATTCAATACGGTTTCTCTAAGTTCCTTTTGCAGTTCGATGTTACGCCTTTCAAGGTCGAGAGCGGCGGCGGCTCTGTCATCATCATTGACAATGCCACTTTTGCCATTCTCTAATTTCTCTTTTGCTTTTGCGACTGCTTCTATCTTTTCGGCTAAAGTCTGGGCGCGTCCTACTGTCTGCTCCACTTGCTCCTTAAACGCCTCAAGAGCGGTTTTTGCACCAGTAATCTCATCGTATTGTGCTTTAAGCGTGATAAGGAAATTGCCCTCACCTTCGGATAGTTCCATGCCATTCTTTTGCTTGTTAGTAAGTTCGGCTATCTGCTTTTCAAGATATTCTTTGAATGAGCCGCCGGACTGGAGCAAAGATGCAAATTGTTTGTCGGCCACGTCCTTACCCATATTCTCAACCCAACGCCAATATAATTCATATTGCTTACGCTTGTAGTCAAGTTCATCGTCAAAGAGTTTGGCACTATCACGATTGTAATTCTGTTGGGCGTAATCGCGTCGCTGCTGAAATTGCTTTGTTTCAGTAGTGGACAATCCACCCTGTCCAGCTTCCTTTTTGGCTTTGGCAAGTTCGCGTTCCTCCTTATTTATGCGGTCAATCTCCTGCTTAAATTGCAAATCCAACAGAGCCTTGCGTTTGGCATAACCATCTTCCATTACCGTAATACGAGCCTCTTCCAAACGCCTATCGGCTTCAAGCCTTTTTTGACGTAAGGTTTCTGCATGGCGTTCAGCACTTTTTGCTTCCGTTTGCGCATTGGTATGTTTTGGTAGGCGGCCTTCAAGTTTTGCAATCTCTTTGTTTAGCTCTTTATATCGGGCTGTTGTCATATCCGTAGTCGAGCGTTCCTCTTTTAGTTGCTTTATACGATTAGATATGCCCTCCTCGGTATTGAGGTTGGTTTCTTTTGTGGAGATTGTACTTTTAATTTCTTTGAGCTTGCTTAACAACTCATTAAGCATGGTGTTGTCAGCGTCAACCTTGACGGTTTTTCCATTGATTGCATCTATTTCTTTTTGTGTTTCTACAACCAATTTATCCAATTCCTCAAAAGACATTTTAGCGTAGTCGGTGACACTCTCAGCTCCGCTTGTATCTTTTGGAGAAAGAAAATTATTTAGACGCTCATCAACTAATGCAATGGCTCTGTCATATACTTGAATGTCGCGTATCTGGTTATCCAAATAAAGAGTCAATTCTGTCTGGAAAGCCTGCATTTCGCGTTCAGTGGCTTTTGTTCCACCTTTTACACCTGCTACTATTTGGCTAACAATAGCATTGTATTTCTTTGTGTATTCATCGCCACTTAACTTTGAGAGTTCCTTAGCACCACTTTCTACCAAAGTACGCACGGCCTCCTTTACTTCCGGTGCCATACTGCGTATATTTTCAGCGGCCGCCGGAATATCTATCTCATAGGATTCTCCATGCTGTCTATTGATTACAGTTCGTTTTTCACCCGTATTGTAGGTAAGATTATTTATACAGGTTTCAAAGCCACCATAGTTTGTATCGCCTTTTTCATTGAGCTCGTTTAATTCCTCCTCAATACGCTTGGCTTTTATTTTCTCTGCGGTTGTAGCTTGAACGGCTGCTTTAACTTCGAGATAACGAGCCTCTTGCTCTTTGAGAGTCGCGTTTTCATCAAGTAATGTTACATTATATTCTTTGCATATAGCATTGATTTTCTCCAGCATTTCCTTATAAGTTTTTGACTCCTTATCGGATTTTTGGAGAATAGCGTAATATAAATCAAGCCTATCATTTACCTTTTTAGTACCCTCAGCAAACTCCTCCATTACATCATTGGTTTTCTCTGTCTTTGAGGATAGCATGGTAATAATGCTATATACTGCGCCGGCAATAGTTAGTACCCAACCTAACGGATTTGCTTTAAGTGTAGCCCATAGAGCTTTGAACATTCCAGTCAGCTTGCTTGTGGCAAGTGCAAGAATATTGGTGCTTGCCGCTTGTGCAGTCTTTGCCGCGGTGTCTGCCACAGACGCATTACGCGAGGCTTGTGTGGCGGCTGTTTCAAGGGCTTTTTTCTTGGCATAAAAATCCGCTTGCGCTGCTAAGGCTGCTTTGCGAGTAAGTGCGGCATTATCCTCAGCCGCTTCAAGTTTCTTTTGGGCTATAAGGTATGCGTCCACTCCGGCCGTTACAGTGGCTCGGTGGAGTTCCATTTGTGCGGCTTCAAGTGCGCTCTTGGCTTTTATTGCGTCCATACGGGCCGATTCAGCTTTGGCGGCGGCCTCTTTTACAGATAGGCGCATTGATTCCAATGAGGCGGCTTGATTTGTACGCTTTGCGGCTACCTCTTGGGTCAGAGCGGCACGATAGGCGGCACTCTGAGTTGTAAGGTTGATTTTCGACAATGCCTCTCTTTGGTCTGCGTTCATCACACCAATAGCCGCGGCCTCGTAGCCCGCACTTGCAACAGTAAGCCCCAAAGTTGATAGATACTCTTGCTGTTGAGCGGTCAAAAGGCTTACAATAGCCCCTAAACGTACTTGTTTGGCAACATTCACACGTTCCTCTGCGCTCAACATTGCCTCAAGTGCGGCGGTTGTTGCTTGTGTAGAAACAGTTTCAGCGTTTTGCGATACAGCTAACTTGCCGTTCAAAATGATTTCCTTTTGGAGCAATGCAACTTTGGCGGCTCTTACGGTATTGTCAAGCACTGCAATGCCGGTCTGCCCTTTCATTGCTACGCTGGTAAGTATCATCGCAGCTTTATAAGAGCCGTAGGCAATGGTAATGGCTTTCACAATGCGAAGCACATCGTCCATGTGTTCAACAAAGTAGGTCGCTCCAGATATGCCAGCGGCAAAAATATCTTGCCCGGACTTTCCAAAATCATTAAGCACCGTATCCCATGCGTCCTCTAAGTTGGCAATCTGTCCCGTAAGAGAGGCAGATTGTTTTTCCATGAGGTTATAGAATTGACCGCCGGCATTTGTCATTTTGTTTAAGACTTCCTCAACGTCTTTAAAGCCAACTTTGCCGGCCGATACCATTGCATTTATCTCATCGGTCGTTTTATGGTATTTCTCCGCAAGCTCTTTTACAAGCGGAATACCGCGACCTGTAAACTGGCGCACATCTTGGGCGTAGAGCCTACCCTGTACCATTGTAGTACCATAGAGATAGACAATATCATTAAGCGGGATAGAGAGGCCGCTGGCGATATTTCCAAGCCTAACAAGGGTGTCATTGACTTTTTCAGCACTAACACCATACGCCATAAGCTGCTTTGCGCCCTCAGCAACACCCAAAAGGTCAAATGGTGTTTTGGCGGCGGTGTCAATCATTTGCAACATAAGAGTATGCGCCTTTGAGCCATCACCCAGCATTGTTTCAAAGGCAATCTCTAACTGTTGAAATTGTCCGCGAGTCTGTATGATGGAATTTACAAGACCGTGCATACCCTGTCCTACAAGATAGTAGGATATGTATTGCCCTGCTTTTTCAGCCATGTGCCTAAAAGAGTCCTCAACCTGTCCAACCTCGCTAATAGCGTTATCGGAAAAATTCTTAATCTGTCGCTCCATAGCAAGAGCCGACACATTGAAATCGTCTATGTTGAGCGTTGCCCTAAAACCTAAGCTGCCGCCTATATTTTCCATTACATATAACCTTTGAGGTAATTTTTAATCTCTTCTTTTGTCGTGAGTTCCTGTTCCACTATTTCGTTTTCATCAATAGGGTTGCCGTCCTCGTCTGTTGGTAAATCTTTTGTGCGTGGGCCGTCCGCAATCATTAATTGGAGATTGAGCCATGAAATACCCCACAGCAAATAATCATAGCTCCACCCAAAGTTTCGCAATAGTTCACCACGGTTGCCCCACGGAGAGTTTAACCCGATTACTCTATTCGCTCGTTTTCGGTCTTGGGTCGGGTCGTTCCCATCTCCCGTATCAATCGAATAGAGGACGTAAAACCCGCGGGATTCATCATTTGGTTAATCACCTCAGCGAGTTTGCGTAAACGCGCCACAGTAAGGTGTTCCATAAAGAATTGTTTAAGTTCCCGGACGGCTTTATTTTTTGGGTCAACAACAGTAGGGTCGTTAATGACTGCAACGGCGGCTATCTCTGCCATTTGGGGTATGTACTTGAATAGCCTTTTGCTTTCTTGGATTGGCTGCTCTTGCACAGTTTCCTCATCGTATTCTATGAGAATATAGAGTTGGCGTAGGCGGTCGATTGTACCCAGATATAGAGGCTTGATATGAAAGTTACGCATATACACCTCTTTCATCTTTCCCAATTCAACATCGGGTATCTCGGTGAGTGTTACGTCCCAGCCTTTGGGTATTTGCTTATCGCGCCATACAACTGTGCGGTTGCGAAATATGCGTTTTTTGAGGTTAAACCATTTGGACGGCTTAACCGGGTTAATTTTCAGAGGCACGGAGAATTTAGCCCCCATTGACAAGAGAGCCTGTATCGCCTTGTCCTCTAACTCTAAACGCTGTTCTCGCGTGAGTTCCTGTTCCTGTTGTTCCATTGTCAATAGATATAATCAAGCCCCCTAACCGAATAGGGATAGGGGGCTTGGGTCGGTTGGTGTTGCCCGGTTTACGCTCCGGCTTTAGTAGGGTCGGTTATGCCCTCTTGGGTCGTGAGCTGGTCTTGGAAATTGATTTTCATAGGCACGAGGCAGATACCCTTGGCTGAATAGGTGATTTCAAACTTAGGCACAACTACCACATTGGGGCAGCCCACGAAAAAGCCCTCTTCTGGCATAAGCCAGATAGCCCATTCCTTGTAAACGGGCTTGAGGGGGCGTAGCCACTTGCGTTTGCCCTTGGTTCCGGAGAGTGTGCCACCGAAATAGCGGGCGAGCAACTCCATGTCCGGGTCCATGAGCGTGAGATTTACGGCTGTTACATACTTGCCCATGAGAGTGATAACCTTTGCGGACGTTTCACTTTCGTGCTTGGTCTGCTCTACGTCATCATCTACGAGTTGGCAGGTGTCTTTGTAAACATCGCCTAAATCGAGCCATGCGGGGCCGTTGGCGGGCATTTCGCCGGGGGTTGTGCCGGCAGGGGTGATGTAGATTTTTTTCAACCCCATTGTAGATAAAATAGGCATAGCTATATGAGTTAAAATTATTATTGGTTACTTTTCTTATCTCTCACGGTCAATTCCAGCGCAAACGAAACAAAATGCTCATCGTGGTCTGGCTCTTTGATTGGGGGATTTATAAGCCCTACATTCCAGTTGTAGCCTTGCCCGATTTCATAATGGTTTTGCAGTACTTCTATGGCTTTGGCTCGGATGGCTATCAACCGTGAGTGATTGATACGAAAGACGGATTTGCCGCACCCAACGGGTTTTGCAATGTCCGGCACATGGATATTCACATTGATTTGCCCGAAACGAACACTACCCTCACCGTCTATCGTGTGAGGCACAATAATTACGTCCTCTTTGGTGTAGTCGTTCCTTTCGTAGTCGATTACACCGCTTATCATGGTCTTTACCTCGCTTTCTTGGAGCACTTGGTAAACCCTAACAGCTATTTCTTCGGTCGTTATCATATTGTCGTTCCAAACATTTCATTTGCTTTGGCTTTCGCCTTATCCATTAGCTTTTTCATCGCTTGCGGAAAGTCGGTTTTGGCTTTCAGCTCGGCGGGGAGTATCACGTTATATCCCTTTGCCTCCACATAGGCGGCATAGTTCATACCAGCAACGATTATAAGAGAAATGCAATCAGGCAACGTGTCAATCATTTTTAGAGCTGCTTGCAATGCCGCTGCTTGCCCTGTGCTTGATTGGTCTGGACCGAAAACTATCTCTTTGTTGCGCACTACCACATAACTAATTGAGTTTGTAAGATTGCCGGTACGGTCAGTGTAGTTGTGTTTGTCCTTTGCATACTTGACAAGTTCCTCGCCTAAGTATTGCATGAGGAAAATAGCGGCTTGCTCAACGCGCTTTTGAAACGCGGCGGCTTGTGCTGCTATCAACCCACTACCAAACATCGGTGTTATCCCCATACCTCAATGTGTTTGCGGTTTAACGTGTCAACGCCCTGCGCCTTAAACTCTGCTATCACGGAATGGTCAGCACCTACAAGCTGAATCGTATCGCCCACACTAATTTCACCCCGGAAATACTTTGGAATGAAAACATCGTATGTGTAGGTGTATTCTTGCCCGTCTGTGCCTATGAAATGTTTGGCAGGAATAGAAACATCAATCTGGCACTCGCAACCATGCTCAAAGGTCGCTGTGTCGCTTTGAACGATAAAGCCGGTTGTTGGGTCGGTTATGACCGTACCACCATGCCAATAGTTGAATGAGCCGTTGTATTTCATATCCTACCAATACATTGAGCCGTCCGTGATTGAGGAAATTTCCAATATCTCATCAGCATCAAGCCCAGCCTCGGCGCACAAGTCTTTGATACGCTTTCTAAGCTCCTTTGTATCGTAAGACTGTGAGGATTTACCCACGCTATCGCTGCTCAAAGGCAGAAATTTTTTAAGCACCTTGATTGCGGCGATAGTTACATATCGCTTGCAGTCTTTGGTGTAGGGTGTATCGTTGGTAAAGTCATCAAGACCCGCGTCTATGAGAGCTTTCTTACACACCACTTGCGCAGCGGTGTAAGGCTCCAGCTCGGCCATAAGTGCCTCAAGAATGGTTATCTCCATAGCTTAATCAGTTGCGGTGTTGGGGTCGGACGTGTCGTTGTTGTCGAGTGCTTCCGTGAGTGCCTGCGCCTGCTCATCGGAAAGAGCGGCGAGAGCATTGTTTACGGCCTTTTCTTTGGCATTGTGAGCCACGCGAACACCGATAACGCCTAACGCGGCCTTAACGGTTTCGATATGGTAACGCTTGCCTTGAAATTCAACCGTGGTGTTGCTCTCCGCGATTTCATCGGCAGGGTCGGGAGTAGTGGCGGCCGTGGGGCTATCCAGCGCAACGATTACGCAAAACCCACCCGAAACGAGTGTGTTAATGCGTTCAACATCGTTGCTCTGGATAACATCGCCGGGGCGCATAATTCGACCCTCTGCTTTGCCGTTGAATGTCTTGATTACTTTAAGTTCCATAGCAAAGCATTAGATTATACGGTTGCAAGCTCGGTTTCAGCGTCATACTCGGCTTTTGTTAGGTAGTAGTTGGCAACACCGTTTTCATCGGTTGTTTCAACCGCTTTCTCAGTAATGCCGCGTACCTGTAAGCACACAATCTGCCCTATCTCGGTGATAAGGGGCAGCAAGCGAGCCGCACCTTCGGTGTACTCGCCAGCGGTCTGGCCCGTAGAGGCACCAGTGCGCCACTTGGAGATACGAACACCATTACCAGCGTTGATATAATCCACGTCATCTTCTTCGATAAGCTCGGAGTCCTCAATTGAGGGCTGGATTTCACCGATAACGCCGGCAGGCTTGATAGCAATAAAGTTGGGATTCCACGGGTTGATAACCTTGTTTTTGCCATCGGGCGCAATACCCATTTTACGTTTTATGACCGTGATAGTGGGGATTTCGTTTTCTTCCAGAATGGCGTTAAGCTCTGACTTGGTTACGACCTGTGCCTGCTTGTCGCTACCATGAGCGAGGAGGCGAGTGGTGCTATCCATACGCAGCCATGTGTAGAGTTCCTGCGACATGAGGATTTCACCCGGCTCTATGCCGCGGTCGCGGAGATTGGAGCAAAGGGCGGCGAGAAAAAGGATTGGAATGAGCTTGCCGGCCTTGGTGTTTGCAGTGGTCCAGTTGACGAGCGAAACAAGTTTATTAGCCTCGGGCATGGAATAATCCACCTCATATTCGCGTCCACCGGGATTGTTGAGAGTGGGCTTGAATTGAGCTACACCCCAGTTGGAGAAAGCCATCAGCACGATAAAGTCCATAACGTCCTTACAACCGAGGTAGGCGTCCTGTATATCGTGCGTGAGTGTCTTTTCAATCTGTTTCACCTTGTCGGCTTCCTTGAGGCGGGGATTTTCGTAAACCTCCATGAGTTTACGATAATCACGGGCAAACATCACGAATTTGTGGCCGACACGAGGGATTTCTTTGGTCCAGACATCGAAGCCATCAGAGCGGCGCAGGGGTGTGGGGGATTCATCGCCTATGAGCGTAGCCATAAAACGAATGTTGTATTTTCCGACAATAGCCTCAGCAGTCAGCGACATTTGAGGTGTATTGTAGGTAAACCAACTATCGGTATACATCTTCTGGAAAAGAGCTACCTCTCGCTCTGAGGCTTTGTCAAAGGTCTTACGCCACGTTGCAAGCAGTTCGAGCGGGGAGCCGTTCTTGTGCAAGCCTTTGAAAGTAGTGTAAATTGACTTAGGCATTAGTCGTTGATTTTAGAGTGATACTTACATGGATTTTGTCAGCTTGACGTGGGGATTGGCTTTAAGGAAAGAGCCGGTTTCGTCTTTCTGGCTGGCGGGGATAGGAGCAACGCGCCTCTCAAAGAGTGCGTATTGCATGGTGTCGGCCGTAACGTCAATAGCGGTTTCAAACTCGCTAACGGTTACGTCCTTAATGGTGGTGGAATTGGCGAGGCCGCGCTCTGCGGCGTTCTCTCCGCTTTTCACTACCTCCACAATGACATCGCCCTTAGCTGCGCCTGTGATTGCCTTGTCGAGCGTGATACGATAGACATTGCCCTTTTCCTCTACCTTTGTGATAGCGGGAGCGGCTGCGAATGTGCCAGAAACGGCATCAGCTTTAAGCACCTTATCGCCAACCGCAAAGAAAGGAGCATAAAACTCATCTACATAGAGAGTGAGAATTTTGCTATCTTCGGGGTCAACGTCTGAGATTTTTGCAGTCTTAATGACCTGTACCTTGCGGGTTTCCTCATCGCGGATTGCGAGTGTTCCAGCGGGGATTACATCGTCCACTGAGAAATTGCCGCTCTCTTTGTCGAGATTAAAGCCACCGGGTACAATCGAGGGGCTACCCGTGAAAATCGGGCGCGTACCTACAAAAGAGGCTTTCTTGCGTTTCATTGTTGAAAAATTTATTTAGCGGTTATTGTGTCCAGCAAAGCGTCAGCGGCTTCGTCAATCTGCTTTTCGCTTGCGGCCTTTGCACCCTGCGGCTGGTCGGACATAAGACCGTTTGTGATACAATCCTGTTTGAACGCCGCCACAACGGTTTCCGCGTCCTCATCATCGGCAATAGACTTGCGGAGAGTTTCACGGAGATACGCGGGGACTTTGTGCTTGTCAAGAATGGCATTGATTTCCGAGGTACGCGCCTCACGGGTGCGCTCTGCCTTAGCCTCTGCTAATTCCTTTTCAAGTGTTGCAATGCGCTCATTTGTGGAGTTATCACTGGACTTGCTTTTACCCTTACCTTTGCCTTTGGTGTCGGTGTCATCGTCCGTGTCGGTGTCATCGTCCGTGTCATCGTCATCTTTGGCGGGCTTGGTTTTGGCGTTGCCCTTAGCCTTCTGCGCCCAGCGGGTAGCCTCACCTTGACTTTCGGTTGCTACCTCTGCGATAAGGGTCGCAGTCTTTTCGATTTCCTCCTCATCGGTAGAATCATCTTCAACGCTACCACCGAGCTTTTCGGTTATCGCTTTGAGGTACTTCTCCGATAGGCGGGTGTCTTTGGTTTTGTCCTTGACCTTTTCGTAAAGTGCTTTGTTCATATTGATAGTTATTTGCCCCGACAAAGGGGCGTTAATGATTGGCTTACCTATTATTAAGCGCAAAGATAGCTAAATTTTATAATATGTGTTTATAAAACACACTAAAATTTTACTTGGTAAATTCATTATATTTCAGCTCATTATATTTACTTGGTAAATTTTTATAGAAAATAATTGCCAAAATATTTGGTGTATTCAATAAAATACATTAACTTTGCAATGCGTTTGAGAAACACAGATAACTCAAACCGATTGCAACACCGATAAAAACTACAAGAAAACATGAAAAAAGTTATCAAAATAGCCGAAGCAAGAGTAATTGCAAAGAACAACCCTCAGCTTGACGCAGATGATTTGATTTGGGGTATTGAATACCTTAACAAAGGACATGAGGCCAGTGCTGGACTAACAAAAGAGGAAATGTCGGCTGTAACGCTCTATCTTATAAGCCGTGAGGTTGTAAATGACCGTCAAAGCGACTTTACTTGCAATGCGAGAGAAATTTGTCGCAGAGTAGATGATATGTTACTTGCTCCTGTTGGTTACACACTTAGCTTTGTGCGCGGCGAAACGATTAAGTGCAACCGTATGTTGATAGCCGAACTTAATATGGGGCTTAATCATATCACACTTACCCAAACAAACCCCTACCTCAAAACAGTTTAATCTTACAAGAAAATGGAGACCCCCCAACAAATTCAGCAAAGGCGATAAGGTAATAGTTACCAGACGCAACGGCGAGAAAGTATCTGGCACAATATCCGATTGGGATTACAATGTATGCACCTTTGATGTAGAGTATAGCGTGGACTATCCCAGAGATGGAAAAAAATTACCATGATATGTGTTCCACAAACAGCCATTGCCCTTAATCAATAATACTATGGCAAAATTCAAACGCTGCTCATCATGTAAATTTTTTGAGCCGAATTTAGACAATCCCAAAGTTGGCAAATGCCCCGTAGCCAATAAGAAATACGATTGTGAGTGTCGCTGGCTTGCCAATGGCAGAGCTTGCACCTCATATCAACCTAAGAAATAATATCGCAACACCAACAAGAATCATGGTACAACAAATCAAATTCACAATCCCCGCTTGGCCGGTTGAGCAAATGACCGGCTACAAGCCTTTCACTACCTTTTGGCAAGACTTTTCTATTGCCGACCGTTTCGGTGTAAACGGAATCAAATCCACATTCACACGCGCTTTCCGCGAATTGAAACTCCGGCACAAGCCAAGTATAACGATATTCGCCGTGTTGAACGTGGATATGTTCAAGGCGTTCATAAAGCGAGAAAGGAGGCTACCAATGGCAACAAATAAAAGCCTTTGTGCAACTTGCCGTCACGGGTCCCGATATGGTAGCTCCTACTTTTGCGCCTATCGGTGCAAGGTTCAACAAAACAATAAATACAAGTGTGAAATCTACATAAAATCTGAAAAGATAAATGGCTAAAATACCCCTTTGCCGAAATTGCCAGCATTGCCGCATATATGGCGCAACATTATATTGTACCATACTTGATAAGTATTTCACTCGCGGCCGACATAAATGTTATAACTACAAGCAAAATCCGAAATGAGCAAGACTGACAACAAAAACTGCAATGGCTGGATAAGCACCAGCGATGCACTTCCTCCACTCAAAACCCGCGTTCTTATCGTAGAGAGTGGTGCCGGTCGCTCTACCATACGAATTGCAAAGCTCTTAGGACAGGCGCAAAGCGGCGCATGGTATTGGAGCGCACAAGACACAGCCTCAAAAGTTACTCACTGGCAGCCATTGCCACAAATCCCAGAATTATGAACAGAGAAATTAAATTTAGAGGAAAGGTAAAAGGACGCAATGAGTGGAAATATGGCTCATTGCTACCTTATGCGGATGGAGAGTGTAATATCATCACTGAAACCGGCCGCCGTATAGACACATGGAATGTTGACCCGGAAACCGTGGGGCAATACACAGGGCTTAAAGATGTTAATGGAAAAGATATTTACGAGGGTGATATTGTCTTTTTCAAATCAAACATTAGCGATAAATACGATTATAAAGGACCGATATTCTACGAAAACGGGGAGTGGTGTAGCCTACCTTTTGGCGACTATGATTATGGCACTATGCCAATAGCCGCCGGAATAAAAGCCCACACTGTTTATCCTCGCATTATCGGAAACCAGCATGACAACCCACGCTTAATGATGAAAGGAG
>Ga0209694_1000262_pt1 | contig 98772 bp, 90 predicted proteins | sample GluameincwithD2O_FD_187499 | JGI IMG/M metagenome (GOLD analysis project Ga0209694, IMG submission 187499) | Mouse cecum microbial communities from Vienna, Austria - Glucosamine amended microcosms incubated with D2O (SPAdes) (version 2) | ecosystem: Host-associated > Mammals > Digestive system >... | reverse complement strand
TATCCTGCTGTTGTCCGCTCTCGGGGGCGGTCTCGTCCGCCCCCGCCGCTCGGGCAGCCCCTCACGAGAGGAGTGAGGTAATGGCTATTCCATAATCAAAGTTTTGCACTTCGATTTGGAAGCTTCAAGTTTTATTTATACTTTTGCAGATAGATACATTATATATAATGATATAAGGTTTATGATAACAGATGCTGAAAGAAGTGCCATTACAGCCCTGATACGCAGTCAGGTTGTGCCGGCGATAGGATGCACCGAACCGGTTTCCGTTGCCCTGTGCGTGTCTCGTGCATCGGCTCTTATGGGGCGTGTTCCCGACAGTATAGAACTCAGTCTCAGTCTGAATATACTGAAAAATGCCATGGGTGTGGGCATTCCCGGCACAGGCATGGTGGGGCTTCCCATTGCTGTGGCACTGGGAGCGATTGTGGGCAGGCACGAACTGGGGCTTGAAGTGCTTCGCGACACCGATGCCGTTGCCGTGGAGAAGGCGCGCAGATATGTCGGTGAAGGGCGCATAAAGATTGCCCTTGAAGAGCACGACACCGACAAGCTGTTCATACGTGTGCTGTGCAGGAGCGGCGAAGACGAGACCGAGGCGATAATAAAGGGGCATCATACGGACTTTGTATATCTGAGGAAGAACTGTGACGTGCTTCTCGAGAAACAGGCCGGCACCGTGAGCGAGGAGAGCATTTGTGTTCCACTGACGTTGAGAAAAGTGTATGAGTATGCCACGACGACATGCACGGACGACATAAAATTCATACTTGAAGCCAAGCACCTTAATGAGAACGCGGCGCACAGCGGACTGACGGAGAACTACGGTCATGCCCTCGGCAAGACACTGTGCAGTCCCTTGGGACGCGGTATCATGGGCGATGGAATATTCTCGCGCATACTCTCCGTAACCAGTTGTGCCTGCGATGCGCGTATGGCAGGAGCCATGGTTCCCGTGATGAGCAACAGCGGAAGCGGCAACCAGGGCATCTGTGCCACCATGCCTGTGGTGGTGTTTGCCGAGGAAAACCACAACACCGAAGAAGAACTCATACGCGCACTTGTGCTTAGCAACCTCACGGCGATATATATAAAGCAGGCTCTCGGAGCGCTCTCCGCCCTTTGCGGATGTGTCGTTGCCAGTACGGGAAGCAGCTGCGGAATAACCTATCTTATGGGAGGAACATATGAGCAGGTGGCATTTTCGGTGAAGAACATGATTGCAAACCTCACCGGAATGATATGCGACGGCGCGAAACCGAGCTGTGCTTTGAAGCTGACTACAGGCGTGGGAACGGCGGTGATGAGTGCCATGCTTGCGATACAGAACAAACATGTGACGTCCGTAGAGGGCATCATAGACGATGATGTGGACCGCAGCATACACAATCTTACCGACATCGGCAGCAAGGGAATGAGCGAGACAGACCGCTTTGTGATGAATATAATGACAAACAAAACCAAATAATATATGATTAGAATAAGTTTCAAGATGCTTGCCGTGACTCTTTTCGCGGCGTTGCATGCTGCCGGTGTCATGGCGCAGGGCGACCTTCCCGTTCATTTCTCGGTGCAGCAGAAAGTAGTGTCTCCCACCGAGGTGGACGTAATATTCAGCGGAAAGATAGACAACGGGTGGCATGTGTATTCTACCGGACTGCCCGCCGACGGTCCGACATCAGCCGTTCTCAATACAGAAAAGGCTGAAGGCGCAAAGCCGATAGGCAAGCTGAAGGCGCTGGGACGTGAGATCTCGAACTTTGACCAGATATTCGGAATGAAGCTGCGCTACTTCGAAAAGAGCGTTACCTTTGTGCAACGGTATCAGATAACGGGAAAGACATACCGCTTGAAGGGCTATCTTGAATATGGAGCATGCAATGACGAGAACTGTATGCCGCCGACTCAGGTGGAGTTCTCTTATAGCGGAAAAGGTCCCGATGGTGCCCCTGAGGCAAAGGAAGAGGTTAAGGACGAAGCGACGGAAACGCCGGTTGCCGTCACCGCTGATAGTCTTTCCGCCGATACGGCGGCTGTTGCCGACACCCTGTCTGCCAATATAGGAGGCGACTTGTGGAAGCCCATGATAAAGGAGTTGCAGGCATTTAACGGAGACAACGGTAATACCGACCGTTCCCTTCTGTACATATTCCTTATGGGACTTGTCGGCGGTTTCGTTGCGCTTTTCACCCCTTGCGTGTGGCCTATCATACCTATGACGGTCAGTTTCTTCCTCAAACGTGCCAAGGACAAGAAGAAAGGAGTGCGCGACGCCATTACATACGGAGTGTCGATAATCGTCATTTATCTAACGTTGGGTATAGCCCTGACCGTCATTTTCGGTGCAAGCTTTGCCAATGCCCTTGCCACCAATGCTGTTGTAAACATTATCTTCTGTCTTCTTCTTGTTGTCTTCGCCCTGTCGTTCTTCGGCTGGTTCGAGCTGACATTGCCCTCATCGTGGACCAACAAGATAGACAGCAAGGCGTCATCGACAAGCGGTTTGCTGTCGATATTCCTCATGGCGTTCACTCTTGCACTTGTTTCGTTCTCATGTACGGGACCCATCATTGGTTTCCTGCTTGTCGAGGTCACTACGTCAGGCAGCTACATGGCACCTGCCATGGGTATGTTCGGCTTTGCCCTTGCCCTCGCTTTGCCTTTCACTCTCTTCGCCCTGTTCCCCACATGGCTCAAGCAGGCTCCGAAGTCGGGCAGCTGGATGAACACCATAAAGGTTGTTCTCGGATTTATCGAACTTGCCTTTGCCCTTAAGTTCTTCTCCGTTGCCGACCTCGCATACGGCTGGGGACTGCTCGACCGCGAAGTGTTCCTTGCCCTGTGGATAGTTATTTTCGGCATGCTCGGTCTGTATCTTATAGGCAAACTCAAGTTCCAGAGCGACATGTACGGCGAAGACAAGCCCATGCCCGTTGTCTGCATAATGCTCGGTATGGTGTCTTTTGCTTTCGTGGTATATATGATTCCCGGTCTGTGGGGTGCTCCCTGTAAGGCTGTCAGTGCCTTTGCACCGCCGATGAACACGCAGGACTTCAATCTTTATCACAACGAAGTGAAGCCTAAATATACCGATTATGAGGAGGGAATGGCTGCCGCCGCATCGCAGGGAAAGCCCGTCCTGATAGACTTTACGGGCTTCGGATGTGTCAACTGCCGTAAGATGGAGGCATCTGTATGGACCGATCCGCAGGTTGCCGACATTCTTAACAACGAATATATCCTTATCTCCCTTTACGTAGACGACAAGCGTCCGCTTGCCAAGCCGATGGAAGTGAGCCTGCCGGACGGTACCAGCAAGACCCTCCGCACAATAGGAGACAAGTGGAGCTACTTGCAGCAACGCAAGTTCGGAGCACTCGTCCAACCGTTCTATGTGCCTGTCGATGCGCAGGGAAATGTCCTCGGTTCTTCTTTCAGCTATAAGGAAGATGTGGGCGAATATGTGGATTTCCTTAAGAAGGGAATTGAGAAAGTTAAGAATTAAGAGGTAAGAATTAAGAATTTGCTGCCGCGGTTTTTGCTTATAAATTCTATAGATTATATAGGCTCTATAGGTTCTATAGATTGCGGGCTATAGGTTAATTGCTTGTAAGAACCGCGGCAGCAAATTCTTAATTCTTACCTCTTAATTCTTAATTACCTCAAACGCCTGGCGTTTGAGAGTAACCGGATGTGTGAATTCAAGATATTCCGCATGCAGATGCAGACGGTCTGCTTTCTTCCCATACAGTTCATCTCCCATTATCGGAATGCCCAGACCGTCGCTGTGGGCACAGTGCACACGCAGTTGGTGGGTGCGTCCGGTGTGCGGAAAGAGATGAATGTGTGTCTTTCCTCCTTCTGTTTTTATTACACGAAACTCTGTTATTGCCGTCTTGCCGTTGGCATAATCCACTTTCTGACGCGGTCGGTCGAAGATGTCCGGACAGAGAGGGAGTGATATCGTGCCATGTGCTGCACCGCGCCATGCGCCGTCGAGCACCGCATAATAACGCTTTCTGACGCTGTGCTGCCTGAACTGCTCCTGCAATGAACGGTGCACCTCCTTGGTCTTCGCCACCACCAAAAGTCCGGATGTAGCCATGTCGAGACGATGTACAATCATCGGACCGTCGGCATCGGGACAACGTTCCTTTGCGAACGATAATACGGAAGGACGCTCCGAACGTCCCGGCACGGACAAAAAATCCGCCGGCTTGTTGACGACCATAAGCCATTCGTCTTCATAAACAATATCCGGAAAAGCCTCTTTTCCGGCACAAAAGGCGGCTGCTTTGGCAGCGGATAACGGGTCGGTATCAACTTCTATACCTTTCAGCATGTGTCTAAGCAACGGCTTGCACTTGCCGCTGCACGACGGATAGAAGTGCCCTTGCCGGCGCAGTTCGTTTGCCGGCGGTGCTCCCCACCAGAATTCACCCATGCAGATAGGACGCAAACCGTTTCTGAAAGCATGCTGCAACATCTTCGGCGCGCAACAGTCTCCCGTTCCCGCCGGAGGCATCTTTCCCGTCTGTTCCATGAATATGTCTATCGTGTCCCTCGCCTCGCCGTGGGCGTTAAGCAGCACATATTGGCGGAACAGCCACTCTTGGAGGGCGTCAGACATTTCCTTGCGCTGCCTTTTCAGTGCCTTTATCCTTCCTTCCAACACATCGGCGTGCCGGGCAGCCTCTGCCGTTTTCTCCACGTAAAACTTCTTCATGCGCCGCAATTCGGCTTTCATAAATTGGCTTTCGCCTGCCATTGCCGCCTCTTCCTCTTCTTTTACAGGCTCGGCAGAGTGGCGTCGCGCGTCTCTTGCCGCCTTTGCCCGTGCCATTTCCTCCCTGTAACGGCATATCCTTTCGTCACCTTCCGCCTTTATCCTCTCTGCCTCCTTGCGCGCTTCGGCATATTCCCTGCTCTGTTCTATACGGTCAATCTCGATGTTCAGAGCAGTTATTTCGCTCTCGTGCGTCTTGAAATACCCTCCCGGTTGCTGTGCATCGAACACTGGCGGAACGAAGAAACCGTCATCTCCGGCATGTTGCAGTAGTCCGGAATACGCCGCAAGATACCCCGTCTGTCCTTCGCCGTCCTCCACAACAAGTACGCCGAACATCTTTCCTCCGTCCTTGTCACCGTCACACAGGCGGTGTGTCTCGATATATTCCTGCACCTCACGGGCGGCGAGAAGGCACAAGGGATGAGGTTCGTAGAAGAAAGGGAACGTGAACTTTTGCGGTTTTGGTATGTCGGTGGATAGCGGATGGAATGTCATTTTATGCTCTTTTTGATATGGTATATTGGATTTGTATGTCTTATAGGACCTATAAGTCTTATAAGTCCTATATGGCTTATAAAACCAGACAGGAACCAAGCCCCCTGCCTTAAACAAAATGAGGGCAGCCCCGTGCGGGCTCCCCTCATTGTCATTATGTGAAGTTTGGATTTACTTCAACTTTGTATAAGCATACTTTGAAGCTGCGCCCAGTTGCTCTTCGATGCGGATAAGCTGGTTGTACTTAGCCATACGGTCTGTGCGGCTCATAGAACCTGTCTTTATCTGACCGGAGTTTGTAGCCACTGCGATGTCAGCGATTGTTGTATCCTCTGTCTCGCCCGAACGGTGAGAAGTTACTGTCGTGTAACCGTGACGGTGAGCCATTTCGATGGCGTCGAGTGTCTCTGTCAGTGAACCTATCTGGTTAACCTTGATGAGGATAGAGTTTCCTGCACCCATCTGGATACCCTTCTGGAGGAACTTAACGTTTGTAACGAACAGGTCATCGCCTACAAGCTGGCAACGGTCGCCGATGGCAGCGGTGAGTTTAACCCAGTTTTCCCAGTCGTTCTCGTCAAGACCGTCCTCGATAGAGTCGATAGGATATTTTGTTATAAGTTCCTCGAGATACTTTATCTGCTCGTCTGCCGAGAGCTTCTTGCCGTTAGGATCCTTCTTCTTTCCGTTCTTCAGCTGGCGGTAGTCGTAGAACCATTCGCCATTTTCCTGTACTGCAAACTCGGAAGCAGCGCAGTCCATGGCAATCTTAACGTCTTTGCCCGGCTCGTAACCAGCGTCCTTGATAGCCTGTATGATGCTGTCGAGAGCGTCCTCTATGCCGTCGAAGTTAGGTGCAAAACCACCCTCATCACCTACGGCTGTAGACAGTCCGCGACCCTTAAGCAGTTTTGCAAGTGCGTGGAACACCTCTGCACCCATGCGGATAGACTCCTTAATAGACGTTGCGCCTACGGGACGTATCATAAACTCCTGGAAAGCGATGGGAGCGTCAGAGTGAGCACCGCCGTTGATGATGTTCATCATCGGAACGGGCATTGTGTAAGCGTTGCATCCGCCGATGTAGCGGTAGAGCGGCATGCCCAGAGCCTTTGCAGCAGCCTGTGCCGTAGCCAGTGACACGCCGAGGATGGCGTTTGCACCCAGCTTGCTCTTTGTGGGAGTACCGTCAAGCTCAAGCATCTTATTGTCGATTGCACGCTGGTTCAGTACGCAGTCGCCTTTCAGAGCCGGTGCGATGATAGTGTTTACGTTCTCAACAGCTTTCAGCACGCCCTTGCCAAGATAGCGGTTCTTGTCGCCGTCGCGAAGTTCCAGTGCCTCGTTTTCGCCTGTAGATGCTCCTGACGGAACGGCTGCACGGCCCATAACGCCGTTTTCGAGTGTTACTTCAACTTCAACTGTAGGATTACCTCTTGAGTCGAGGATTTCTCTTGCATGAACTTTCTCAATCTTCATAATTGCTTATTTTATTTAAAAACATTTAAATTACATACCAAATTGCACGTGCAAAGATACTTTCATTTAACCAATATAGAGAATAAAGTACTTTCTTATTTCCTTTCATTTAATTTTTTTTAACCCGTTGCCGTCTCCCTGCCGATTTCATACCCTTTTGCCCGTGCATCGCGGGAGATCACCCGCAGGCTTTGGTGGGGCATTTTAACAGGCTTTCTCCGTTGTATTGCAAACTGTCAATGAATGGCATGCCAAAATACTAATACAGCACCAGTAGGGACATATTCTTGTATTTGTCCGTTTATAACATCATGATATTCAATGGCTGTTTGGCGGACAAATACAAGAATATGTCCCTACACGTTATTATACGCCCGGTTGTTTATGTTTGGATACTTTTTGTTATCTTTGCATAGGACACACAGATGTTTATGCCGTTCCGGCACACGTGGAAAACTTCATGAGTGTGCCGCTTGTTTCCCGGAAGGTGACGTTTGGGCTTCCAATATGCCGCCTTTTAGACTCTGAAAGGCGGCATATTGGAGCCTGAAAGACGGTGTTTTGGAACCCAAAAGGTAAGATATTGAAAATCAATGACATACAAACAATATAAAAATAACGCTCCTGTGCCTCCCGTTCAGGCGCTACTGATGTTGCGCAAACTGCTCGAAACGGAGTATGAGGAGGAGAAGGAAGAATATCGCCGGCACAGCAATGCCGAGGCGTTGCCACGCAAGGTGAAGCGCGGCGATGCCTGGTTTCCCGTGCGTATGGGGCGAAGCTATTACAATTCGCTAAACCAACAGGTGATAGAAGTGCACCGTACTGCCGATGACGATGTGGAGCATAACTTCGAGTTCGGGCGACCGGTGTGTTTCTTTTCCGTGTCGGACAAGATAAGGTTCCATACCGTCACGGGTACCGTGAGCTATGTCGACGGCGACCGTATGGTGGTGTCGCTGCCCGACAGTTCGTCCATACCGGCACTGCAGAACATGGAGAACGCCGGTGTGCAGCTGTTCTTCGACGAGACGAGCTACCGTCTTATGTTCGAGGCTCTCGACCGTGCCATAAACGCCAAGGGCAACCGTCTTGCTTATCTGCGCGACCTGTTCGGCTCGCGCCGTGCACCCGAGACATTTACGTTTGCCCCGATGCGCTTTCCGTGGCTCAACTCCACACAGGAGCAGGCGGTGAACAATGTGCTGCGGGCAAAGGACGTGGCGGTGGTGCACGGACCTCCCGGAACGGGGAAGACAACGACACTTGTCGAAGCTATATACGAGACGCTGCACCGCGAGAACCAGGTGATGGTGTGCGCGCAGAGCAACATGGCGGTGGACTGGATAAGCGAGAAACTTGTGGACCGCGGCGTCAACGTTCTGCGTCTGGGCAACCCCACGCGTGTGAACGACAAGATGCTGTCGTTCACCTACGAACGTCGTTTCGAGGCACATCCCGACTATCCGCAGCTGTGGAGCATACGCAAGGCGATAAGAGAGCTGCGTGGCGCCCGAAACCGCAGATACGACGACAGCTATCACACAAAGTTGGACCGCCTGAAGAGCCGTGCCACGGAGATAGAGATACGCATAAACGCCGAAATGTTCGGCGAGGCGCGCGTGATAGCCTGCACACTGACGGGTGCCGCCAACCGCCTTTTGGATGGAATGAAGTTTGCCACATTGTTCATAGATGAGGCGGCGCAGGCTCTCGAACCTGCCTGCTGGATACCGTTGCGGCGCGCATCGCGCGTTATACTTGCCGGCGACCATTGTCAGCTGCCACCTACGGTGAAGAGTGTCGAATCCATGCGTGGCGGACTGGGCAGGACGCTCATGGAGCGCATAGCCGAGATTAAGCCCGAGGCGGTGACACTGCTAAAGATGCAGTATCGCATGAACGAGCGGATAATGAGGTTCTCGAGCGACTGGTTCTATGGCGGCATGGTGGAGAGCGCACCGCAGGTGGGACATCGCGGCATACTGGACTATGACACGCCGATGGTGTGGATTGACACATCGGAGATAGGTACGGACAATGACGGTCGACCGCTGTTCGAGGAACAGTTTGTGGGCGAGAGCTTTGGCAGGATAAACAAGGCGGAGGCGATGCTGACACTTGCCACGCTCGAAAGCTATTTCAAGAAGATAGGCAAACAGCGTGTGCTCGACGAGAGTATAGACGTGGGCGTTATCTCGCCCTACCGTGCACAGGTGCAATATGTGCGTCGGCTGATAAAGAAAAAGGAATTTTTCAAACCCTTCCGCCACCTCATCAGCATAAATACCGTGGACGGTTTTCAGGGACAGGAGCGCGACATAGTCCTAATATCCCTCGTGCGTGCCAACGCCGAAGGGCAGATAGGTTTTCTTCGTGACCTGCGCCGCATGAACGTGGCGATGACGCGTGCCCGCATGAAACTCATCATTCTGGGCGATGCCGGTACGATGACGCGCCATCCGTTTTACAAGAAACTGTATGAATACGTCAGGAGTTTGGAATTTTGAATTACGAGTTTGAAGTTACGAATTACGAGTTTGGAATTACGAATTACGAATTGGCGGGTTGTTGTCCCCGCACCAATTATAAATTAAAAATTATGAATTATAAATTATAAAAGCGATGCTTGAACGTGACTATATCATGCGCCTTATCCGCGAGTTTATGGCGGCACTTGCCCGGATGCTTGAGAAAAAGGAGATTGAAGGCAGGCGCGAGGCTCTGCGAAAGCTTTATGAGCAGTATGTGGGACCATACGACTTCTACCACATAATGTCCGTGGACGACATCATGCAGTCGTTCACAAAATATCCCGAGAGCGAGCGTCTGTACCGCATGGAGATGCTTGCCGAGCTGTATTATGCCGAGGCGGACATGCTATCGGAGCCGGTACGCGGCAATATCATTTCACTTGCCATTAATCTTTTCAGTTTTATAGACCGCAACAGCAAGACATTTTCGTTTGAACGGAAAAGTAAGATGGAGAAGCTGAAGGAGTTAAGAATTAAGAGTTAAGAATTTGCCGGCGCGCTTCATCAATTAGACTAATTGGACTAATAAGACTAATATGACTTATAAGCCCTATATGGCTTATATGCTTTTTTGCAAAAAGTACCCCTGTAAACCCTCAATATTTAACTCTTAACTCTTAATTCTTAATTCTTAATTCTTAATTTCCTTAATTCTTTATTACCTTTGCACCCGCAAATATATATAATAAGGTATGAGTATAGAAAATAAGATATGCGGTTCGGTCATCAAGGCGGTGAAAGAACTTTACGGCGCGGACGTGCCGGAGACGATGGTGCAGTTGCAGAAGACAAAGCGCGAGTTTGAGGGAAACCTCACGCTGGTGGTGTTCCCCTTTCTGAAGATATCGCGCAAGAAGCCGGAGGACACGGCGCAGGAGATAGGCGAATATCTTAAGGCGAACGACGAGAACATTTCTACATTCAACGTGGTGAAAGGATTTCTTAATCTTGTAATCGCCCCCGCGGCATGGATAGGGCTGCTCAACAGCATCAACGCCGACGAGAAATACGGCGAGAAGCAGGCGGGCGAAGACAGTCCGCTGGTGATGATAGAATATTCGTCGCCCAACACCAACAAACCCCTTCACCTCGGACATGTGCGCAACAACCTGCTCGGCTGGAGCCTTGCGCAGATAATGCAGGCAAACGGCAACAAAGTGGTGAAGACAAACATAGTGAACGACCGCGGCATACATATATGCAAGTCGATGCTTGCATGGCTGAAATACGGCAACGGCGAGACACCGGAGACGAGCGGCAAGAAGGGCGACCACCTGATAGGCGACTACTATGTGGCTTTTGACAAGCACTATCGTGCGGAGGTGAAACAGCTCACGGAGCAGTATGTGGCAGAGGGCATGGGTGCCGAAGAGGCAGAGAAGAAAGCCAAAGAAGAGGCTCCGCTCATCAAGGAAGCTCACGAGATGTTGGTGAAGTGGGAGCAGAACGACCCCGAGGTGCGCGCCCTGTGGAAGAAGATGAACGACTGGGTTTATGCCGGCTTTGACGAGACGTACAAGGCAATGGGCGTCGGTTTCGACAAGATATACTACGAGTCGGACACTTATCTTAAGGGTAAGGCGAAGGTGGAAGAGGGACTTGCAAAGGGACTCTTCTTCCGCAAGGACGACAACAGCGTGTGGGCTGACCTCACCGGCGAGGGACTCGACCAGAAACTTCTGCTGCGTTCGGACGGCACATCGGTATATATGACGCAGGACATCGGCACGGCGGAGATGCGTTTCAAGGATTATCCCATAGACAAGATGATATATGTTGTGGGCAACGAGCAGAACTACCACTTCCAGGTACTGTCTATATTGCTCGACCGTCTCGGCTTCAAGTGGGGTAAAGAGCTTGTACACTTCTCATACGGAATGGTGGAGCTGCCCAACGGAAAGATGAAGAGCCGCGAGGGAACCGTGGTGGACGCCGACGAGCTTGTTGCCGAAATGATATACGACGCGAAGAAGACGAGCGAAGAGCTGGGCAAGTTCAACGACATGACCGAGGAGGAGCGCAACGAGATTGCACGTATCGTAGGTATGGGAGCGTTGAAGTACTTCATCCTCAAGGTGGACGCACGCAAGAACATGCTGTTCAATCCGGAGGAGAGTATCGACTTCAACGGAAACACAGGACCGTTCATCCAGTACACATACGCCCGTATACGTAGCATCATGCGCAAGGCTGCGGAACAGCAGATTGCCGTTCCCGAGACGCTTGACAGCAACATGCCGCTGAACGACAAGGAAGTGGAGCTGATACAGAAGATGAGCGAATATGGCGCAGCGGTGGCTCAGGCTGGCAAGGACTATAGTCCGAGCGGCATTGCCAACTACTGCTATGAGCTGACGAAGCAGTTCAACCAGTTCTATCACGACTACAGCATTCTGCGTGAGGAAGACCCCGCCAAGGTTCTCGTGCGCCTTGTTCTGGCACAGAACGTCGCCAAGACGATAAAGAACGGAATGGCGTTGCTGGGCATCGAAGTGCCGGAGAGAATGTGATTTAATTTATAATTCATAATTGATAATTTATAATTCTGGGGACGCGATGAGGGGGCGTGAGGACAATGCGGTTGTGCAGAAAAGCTATGATTTCAGCCTGAGATGCGTCAAGTTGTACAAGTATCTGTGCGACAATGGCGGCAATTATATAATAGGTAAGCAACTGTTGAGAAGCGGAACGAGTGTATGCGCCAACGTCAGAGAGTCGCAACGGGCACAGACAAAGCCCGATTTTATTACGAAATTGTATATCGCCCTGAAAGAAGCAAGCGAGACAGAGTATTGGATAGAGTTGTTGAGAGATGCCGAATATATATCGGTGAAGCAGGCAGACTGCATGCAGGCAGACTGCATAGAGCTTATAAAGCTGCTTACATCGATTATAAAGTCGGTAAAGGAAAACAGCAAACAATAGTCCTCCTCAATTATAAATTATCAATTGTAGATTATCAATCGCATCCCACCCGATTATAAATTGTCAATCGTATCCCCTCCCAATTATAAATTATAAATTATGAATTATAAATTATCCGACGTTCCCGACTGGCGTAACGACACTGTGCTGCCGTTGCACAAGGACGTGAAAGCCGCCGCATGGGCGGTGGATGCGGCGTGCAGCGGCAATCCCGGTCCCATGGAATACAGGGGTGTGGACCTTGCCACTGGCGCGACGGTGTTTCACTTCGGACCGCTCCGCGGCACCAACAACATAGGCGAGTTTCTTGCCATTGTGCACGCCATGGCGCTTATGGAGCGGCAGGGGATAAAGGACAAGGTTATATACAGCGACAGCTACAACGCCATTCTGTGGGTGAGCAAGAAGAAGTGCAAGACAAAGCTGGAGCGTAATGCCGCGACGGAGCAGCTTTACGGCATCATAGAACGTGCCGAGGCGTGGCTGAGGACGCATGAGGTGAGGGTGCCCGTGATAAAGTGGGAGACAGCGAAGTGGGGCGAGGTGCCTGCCGACTTCGGGCGGAAATGACGCGGCATGCGGTGCGGCGGCAAGGGCATGGAAGTTCTTTTTTTATGCCTGATATATTGTAAGATAGCATCTTTTTTGTTAATTTTGTGGGTAAAGGAGCAAAGTATTTGTATATGGAAAAGGTGATAAGGATAGACTCGGCAGAGTCTTACAACAGCATTTACGGTTTTGAGACGCACCACCCTTTGGTTGCGGTGGTAGACCTTCACGGCACCGATCCGTCGGCACTTCCTGTTGAAACGACGTTCAGCTACGGCATGTATGCCGTCTTTCTGAAGCAGACATATTGCGGGGATATCACCTACGGACGCCAGCCATACGACTATCAGGAGGGTACGGTGACGAGTTTCGCGCCTGGGCAGGTGGTCCATGTGAAGCGTGTGCCCGACTTCAAGCCCAACGCCATCGGGCTTCTTTTCCATCCTGACCTTATCCGCGGCACGTCGCTGGCACGCGAGATGAAGCGATACTCGTTCTTTTCCTATTCCTCGCGCGAGGCGCTGCACCTCTCCGAAGAGGAGAAGACGATTTTCTGCGACTGTCTTGCACGTATAAAGGAAGAGACGGAGCGACCAGCCGACCGTCACTCGCGTAAGATTATATGCAGCAACATAGAGATGCTTCTCGATTACTGCATGCGCTTTTACGAGCGTCAGTTCGTTACGCGCAAGGAGGCGAACCACGACGTGCTGACGAAGTTCGAGAGCGAGATGAACCGCTACTTCGAGGGCGGCAAGCCTGCTCATGAGGGTCTGCCGTCGGTGAAGTATTTTGCCGAACAGTGTTTCCTGTCGCCCAATTACTTCGGCGATCTGATAAAGAAGGAGACGGGGCGCACGCCGCAGGAGTATATCCGCGTGAAGATAATAGAGCTTGCCAAGGACGAACTGCTCGGCACCACGCGCACGATAAGCGAGATAAGCAACAGGCTGGGCTTTCAGTATTCGCAGCACTTCAACCGCTTCTTCAAGCGCGCCACGGGCAAGACGCCGGGCGAATACAGACTGATGCAATGACAAGACACACGATAAAAATGAAAAGCAGATTTATTCTTATTACATTGTTTCTGTGCTGCTGCCTCGTGAGGAGCGGCGCGGAGAACTATCCCTATCGCTCGGACGTGCTGTGGGTGACCGTGCCCGACCATGCCGACTGGCTCTATGAGACGGGTGAGAAGGCGGTTGTGGACGTGCAGCTCTACAGGTATGGCATTCCCGAGGACGCCGTGGTGAGCTATTCCGTGGCGGACGACATGATGAAAGGCGACGTCGACGGCACGGTGAAGCTGAGCCGGGGCAGGGCGCGCGTGAACATCGGCACAAGAAAGACGCCGGGCTTCCGCGACCTCCGACTGACGGCGACCGTCGGCGGAAAGAAATACAGTCATCATATAAAGGTGGGCTTCTCGGTGGACAAGATACGCCCCTTCACCAAGGAACCGGCGGACTTCATGGAGTACTGGAAAGACGGCATCGACGAGATGCGGGCACGCCCTCTTGCGTTCACGAAGGAGCTTGCCCGGGAGTATTGCACGCCGAAGATGGACTGCTTCCTCGTCAGGCTCGAGCTTAACGGCCGGGGGCAGGCGGTCTACGGATATCTTTTCATACCCAAGGATGCCGCCGCCGGCAGCTGTCCCGCCGTGCTCTGCCCTCCTGGAGCGGGCATAAAGACGATAAAGGAGCCGCTGCGCCACCGCTACTATGGCGAGAACGGCTTTATAAGGCTCGAGATGGAGATACACGGACTGGACCCGCGGCTGCCCGAACCGATGTTTCGCGACATCAGCAACGCCTTCAACGGGCGCGACAACGGGTATCTTGCAAACGGACTGGACAACCGCGACCGCTACTACATGAGGCGCGTTTATCTCGCCCTCGTGCGGGCGCTGGACCTGCTCGCGTCGCTGCCCCAGTGGGACGGTACGAACCTTGCGGTGCAGGGCGGCAGTCAGGGTGGCGCCCTGGCGATAGTGGCGGCGGCTCTGGACAGTCGCGTCACGCAGTGCGTTGTCAACCACCCCGCGCTGAGCGACATGGCGGCATACTCCGCCGGAAAGACCGGAGGGTATCCTCACTTCAACAAGATGATGGGCATGATGACGACGGACAACATCAGGACGATGGCGTATTACGACGTGGTGAACTTCGCCCGTCATGTCAAGGCGGATACCTACATGACGTGGGGCTATAACGACGACACGTGCCCGCCGACGACGAGCTATGCCGTGTGGAACGTACTTTCGTGTCCGAAAGAATCGCTTATAACGCCGATAAACGAGCACTGGACGTCGGACGCAACGGAGTACGGACAGTTCGAATGGATAAGGCGCCACCTCCGGAAAAAGCCTTGAAAACATACTGCGGAGCGTCTCTTTTCACAGAGAGAGGCGATATATGGAATTTTGGATCGATCGAAAATAATTTTTGGATCGATCCAAAATTTTTTCTGGAACGTTCCAAAATTTCTTCCGGCACGTTCCAAAAATTTTTTTGGATCGATCCAAAATTTCGTCCGGCACGTGCCCCGTTTGCAGGGGGATGGTATATAATAAGGAGATAGAATGGAGATAAAGGGAGAAATGTGGCTTGCGCCACGGGAGATAAAGGACAATGGTATCAGGAGGATAGGGGATATAATAAGGAAATAAGGTATATATAATAAGGAGATAAAGGAAGATAGGAGAAGATAAAGGGGAGATAAAAGACAAATGCCCTGTCGCTTGTTCCAAGACTATTGTCCTTTATCTCCCGTGGCGCAAGCCACGTTATCTTCTCCTATCTTCCTTTATCTCCTTAAAAGATACTCTTTATCTTTTATAAATGCTCCTCCGTCAGATGCGCTGCCCCATGGCATTGTATCTCACGCCGTTCTTTTCGATGACGATGCGGTTGCCCTTTACGAACTTCACTACGCGCGCGGTCTTTTCGCCCGTTACGGCTGTGCCGATGCCAGTCGTTCCGTTGTCCGGCACGCGCACGTACATATCATATATACGCACCTCTCCGGTCGTGTTGTTGTTTATCAGGGTGATGCTCTTTATGCTTTCGCTTTTGTCCGAAAGCCCCGCGTTCTTAAGAACGTCCCAGTTGCAGTATGTACCCTTGCTCATCTTCGCCACGTTTGCCGTGCCTGTCGTTCCGTCGGCAAGCGCATATTCTATGCGGAACGTGCGACCGCCGGTGATGTGCAGGTTTACGAGCAGCTGCAGCACGCCCTCGCCGAACGTCCACTTCACTCCGCCGTTGCGCGACAGCACGAGAGCGCCCTGTGTGCATCCTCCGGGTATCACGCCGCCCGTCTCTGTGTAGTCGGGCACTATCCTCGTGACGGTAGTTGCCGTCGCGTCGCCGCTCTGGACAAGGGATATCACTTCCTTAAGGTCGGCTGGCAGGTTGTCCGCCGCGTCCTGGAAATGATACCAGTCGCCCGTCAGCACCACGAACGGCGTCACGCATGTGATGATGCCCGTCGTCACGACGTCCTTCGGACCTCCCGTCACCGTAACCTTGAACGTGCAGCTTGCCTGCGGCGTGCCGCTGATTGTTATGATGTTGCCGTCTATTGCCGAAGTCAGCCCCTCGGACAGTCCTTCCACCGTCGCGCCCGTCGCAGCGCCGCCCATTTCGAACACGATGTCCTCTATGGCTTTTCCTTTCACCACTTCCTGCACCGAGTTTGCCGTGATGCACGTCAGCGTCGCCTTTTCGGGCACTGTCACGTCAGCCGGAACACCGTCAAGTTCGAACGCGCCCATCTCCGGTGCAGCGTCGTTGTAGGGCATGTACAGGTCGTCCGCCTCGGTAAGCTCGAGGTTTGCGGCTGTTGCCTCTGCCAGCGGCAGGTGGCGTTTGGGCGTGAAGCCCACCATCGGCGTGCCCTTGTCCTTGAATATGCTGCCCGTCTTCAGCCGTGCGAAGTTGTTCTTGGGCAGCGAACCGTCCGCCTCGCGCGGCGCCATGAAGTCCTCCACGCTCAGCGACAGGAACTCGCCCGAGTGGTCGGCGGTCTTCTGCTTCACGCCGGCGCTGTTCTTGTTGCCTTCCTTGTACGGTTCGCAGCCGTCAATCGTTGTCCACGAGTTGAACTCGGTATCCGGAACAACCGACCCCGCCTTGTCTGCCGACAGGAACTCGTGGTTCAGCTTCGTAGCGCCCCAGCCGATGCAGTTGCGTATCGTCATGCCGCCATATTGGAACACGGTGGGGAAGCGGTAGTTGTACTCGTTGCCCCATGCCGTACAGTTCACGACATACATTCCCTCGTATGCGTTGTTCTGGTCGAAACCCTTATGCAGGTTGCCGAACGACACACAGTTTGTCACCACGTGTGCTCCGAGCGACTGTGCGAACGCCGCACCGCCCGACGTGCCGCCGCCTCCGAGCTTGAAGCCGTTGCCGTTGCCCACGGCAGTGCCCGCCGGCGTATAGCCTCCGTGGTATGCCCAGCAACTGTCAATCACCACGGGATGATAAACCATGTACAAGTCCCAGTTGTCGTCGCTGTTTGTCCATGCGCGGCATCCGCGGAACTCCGTGCCCGGACCGGGGAACAGCTTGCAGGCAAAGCCGTCGGCGTCGCCGCCGTCGTCGGTGCCGTTGTAAGTGCGGCTGTCATAGTTGTTGTACGAGTCGCAGTTGATTACTTTGTTGCCGCGGCAGAACTGGTAGCCGGGGTTGAACTGCGGCGTACCTGCCGGCAGCGACTTCGTCTCCTCTATCGAGAAGTCCTTGTACATGCCGATTTGCAGTCCCGTGTCGTTGTTGTCGTGGAAGACGCACTGCTCTATGATGTTGTACGAGCCTTCCACCTTCATGCCGTTGTCCTCGGCGTTGCACATCGTCAGTCCCTTGAAGTGCCAGTAGTTGGCAAGGTGGTTCACGTAGATGCAGCGCCCCATCTTGAACGCCTCCATTGTGGTGTGCTTCATGCCCGAGCCGTCGATGATTACTTCCTCGCCCGGCACCGCCCACAGGTAGCACCTCTTCTCTGCCGACGTGGCTTTCTGCGGTATCTTTATGCGCTCGCTGATGACGTATCGCCCGCCGTGCACCCATATCGTGTCGCCCGGGTTTACAATCTCCACCGCCTTGTGGATTGTGAGCAATGGCGCTTCTTTACTTCCGTCGTTGTTGTCGTTACCGCTTGTGGATACATGGATAGCGCCTGCCGATGCTGCAATGGCGCACATCATGCCGATAAAAGACATGATGATGGCTTTCCCTTTAAAAGGGAGCCCTTTGAATTGTTTAGACATTGTTTGTTAGGTTAATAGTTTGTTTATAGATTAGTAATTCACCTTTATTAAGGATATTGCAAATATACGAAGAATATTCGATAAAACAAAATAGCGAAAGTCGGACTTTAGTCCGGTTCGCGGTGGCGGAGCCAATTTTGTGCGTCAAATATACGAATAAGTCGAGAACAAAACAACAAATTCATTTGTTTTTTGTCGAGCAGGAGTATATTGAACGAAGACGAAGGCGAAGTCAAATATACGGAAAGTATCCGATAAAGCAAATGCATGGTCGTAAAAAGCATGCATTTGTCATCAAGAAGGTTGCAAAAAGACATTTTGTTGTTGTAAAGTGTCCGTTATATCACCGATATGTTGTACTTTTGTCAGCGCTAATTTAAACCTTTGATGCTGTTGTGGGCGATGCCGGTTCTGTGACAGCATCATATAAAACATTATTATTATTGAATGAAAAAGTTATTTAAGTTGCTTCTGGCAATAGTTGTTGCAGGAGCATCCGTCAAGGCTTTGGCTTCTGATGTGTCTCCGTCCATACCGAAAATGAACGGTATGGTGGTATCCTCATCGTCCGGTTCGGTTACCACGGGTCTGTGGACTTTGCCGTCCGCACAGGGTGAGGCATGGTCCTTGAATTTTGAGATGAGTCCCGGATATGCCGCGTTTTATGCCGGTGTGTTGTATGATAACGTATATTATGCGACAAGGTGCAATGCCGAATACGGTTCACCTATTATATACGTGGATGCCTATTCCATGGAGGACGGAAAGAAACTCTGGACCAACTATCCCAAGCTTACGGCTCTGCCGTATGACCTGACTTACAATCCGTATGACGGCAAAATATACGGTCTGTTTTCCAATGCAGCCAATACCGGTATGGTACTTGCAACAATATCTTACGACAAATCCGGCGAGACGGTCACTCCTATAAAGGAGATGGACGGTGTGTGGGTGGCAATCGCCGCAGCACCCTCCGGACAGCTTTACGGTATACAGTCGGATGTAGAGGGGTCGGGAACTTCAGTGAAAGTTAAATCTTCATCGCTTTACAAGATAGACCGTCTGACGGGAGACGTTGTGCTCGTTGGCGAGACGGGACAGTTGCCTCTGCTTACAGGGTCGGCGACAATCGAGGCACGTAGCGGGCGCATGTTCTGGACAGTCGGTCCCGATGCTTCAACTTCATATCTGTGTGAAGTGGATCTCACCACCGGTGTTGCGACAAAGGTTATGGATTTTGACCAACGCCAACAGGTTGTAGGTCTCTATGTGCCTGCTCCCCTGGCAGAGGACGATGCGCCTGCGGCAGTCACCGATGTTGTTGCAGCTTTCGACGGCGGTTCGCTGAGCGGCTCATTGCAGTTCAAGGCTCCGTCTACTCTTTTTGACGGAACACCGGCTTCCGGCGCTTTGACATATACCGTCCTTCAGAACGGTTGTGAGGTTGCTACAGGCGGCACATCGTTCGGTGAAACGGTAAATGCAGACATCACTGTGGCTGAACGTGGAAATTATCAGTTCACCGTGTCTGTTGCCAACGATAAAGGTTCGTCGCCCAAGGTTGCCGTCGACCGCTTCGTTGGATTTGGCGTTCCGCAGGCTCCCGAAAACGTAAGTGCCGTGAAAACTTCAGGCAATAAGATAGGCGTTTCGTGGAATGCAGTGACGGCATCTGCCGACGGAGGATATGTTGATGCCGCCGCCGTGACTTATACGGTGAAACGTTTGCCAGACGAGGTCGTCGTATCGGAGAAGACCACCGCCACATCGATTGAAGACACGCCCGATGCTTCCGGCGGCATGGTTGCATACAGCTATGTAGTGTCGGCAGACAACCACGGCTTTGTTTCGGGCACCGTAGAATCAAACAAGGTGGTATGTGGAACGGCTTCTCTTCCATGGCAAGAGAACTTTAAAAGCTCCGAGTCACTGAGTTTCTTTACCGTGATCGACGCCAATAAGGACGGTAAGACATGGGAATATAGCTCCGGTATGGTGCGCGTGAAATATGGAAGTGTCAAGATGGACGACTGGCTGATGTCTCCTCCACTGAGTTTGGAAGCCGGCAAGGTGTATCATGCAACATTCAAGGCTCGCTGCTCCAACGAACGCTATCCAGAGATTATCGAGGCAAAATGGGGTGTGGGTAACACGGTGGCAGACATGACAGACGTGCTCGTCGACCCTACCACTCTGTCCGGAGAGTATAAAGAGCTTGGCGGTTTTATCAAGCCTTCAGTGTCCGGTATCTACCATTTAGGTCTTCACGGTATCTCCGAAGCCAACATGTTTAACCTCGAAGTTTGCGAAATAAAGGTTGAGAGCGGGTTGAATGCAGGTGCTCCGCAGGCTCCGGAAAACCTGCTTGTGACAGCCGATGCCAATGGCGAGTACAAGGCAACGGTCTCTTTAACGGCTCCAAAGACAGATCTGTCGGGAAATACTATCACGTCGATAGACAAGATAGAACTCAGTCGCGACGGAGCGGTTATCCATACTTTTGACAATCCGGCTACCGGAGGACAGCTGACATATGATGATATTCTTGAAAAAGGTGGCGACTATGTTTATTCGGCTGTTGCCGTGAATGGCAACGGTTCTGGCATGACGTCTGCCGTAACTGCATTTTTGGGAACTCCTGTTGCGGCTGCTCCCGCTTCGGTCGAGATATCGGAAACGGCTCCCGGAGAAATAAAACTGTCGTGGGAGAAGGTGTCCCTCTCGGCAGACGGACAGTCTATTAACCCCGATAAGGTAAGCTATAACATATATGATGATACAGAGAATGGAGCTGTTGTAGCAGAGAATGTAAAGGATATACAATATACGTTCAAGGGTGTCGATGACGGAAAACAACAGTTCGTAAGATATTCTGTGTCTGCTGTGACCGACCGCGGTGAGGGTGAGAAGACTCAGACCAAGACTATTCCGGCAGGTACACCATACACTGAATTCCATGAGTCGTATGCCGGCGGAAAGGCTTCTACCATTTATACGACAGAGCGTATCAACTATGGAAACTGGACTATACAGACGGATAACGATGATGCCGTGTCGCAAGATGGGGACGGCGGATATATGGTGATGAACGGTTACTTCTCCGACTATTGCGGAGCAATGATCACAGGAAAGATAAGTCTTGCCGAAAAGAAGGCACCTGTGCTGCGCTTTTATAGCTATACACCGGACAACAGCGGTCTTGACCTTAACAAACTGGCTGTTTCCGTAAGTGCCGATGGCGGCGAATGGACCGAGGTTCTGAACAAGACTGTTGTGGAAATGGGTGCAGAACAGGGCTGGCACGAAGTCATGGTGCCGCTTGGTGCATACGTTGGTTCCGATATCAGTCTTCGTTTTGTTGCAACTACTTCGCAACGACCTTATACATCGACGTTCATCGATAATATTAATATTGACGATATAGATGGAGTGGAACTTGAAATCACCGGTATCGATGCACCGGCGTATGTACGGACGGGCGAGAACTTCACGGTTACCGTGGCTTTGACAAACAATGGTTCGGAGGTTGCAACCGGTGCTGATGTAGAACTGTATGCCGACGATGTGCTTTGCAATACAGTCAGTGCCGGAACGATAGCCTCCGGTGCGCAAGCCTCTGTTGAGTTCGTTTTGGAAATGAGTGCCCTTTCGGATAAGCCGGTCAGCTATAAGGCTGTTGTCTCACATCCCGATGATGCTGTAACAGACAACAACCGTTCCGAAACAGTGACTGTCAGTCCTGTTGTATCGACCGCACCGTCTCCTGCAAACCTTACGGCAACACGCTCCGGACAAAGTGTTCTCCTGAGCTGGGACGCACCTGTGCTTGCCACGGAACCCGATGCCGCAATTACCGATGACTTTGAAAGCACCGCTGCATGGAGCCACTATGCCGACGGTTGGGTGATGAGAGACCTTGACAAGGCTGCCGTCTGCGGTTTTGCCGGAGTGGAAGTGCCCGGCATAGAGCCCGGCAAGACACTTGCATCGTTCTTCATGTTCAGTGCTACAGGCATATTTGAGGGCAACAAACCTTTGGCACCGCACTCCGGAAAGCAGTATCTTGCAGCCTTTGCCCGTTATGACCAAGGTACCACGGACGACTGGGCTATCTCTCCCGAGCTTAGCGGCAATGCACAGTCAGTGTCGTTCTATGCCCGCAGCTACAGTGCAGATGATCAGGAACGGATACAAGTGCTTTATTCCACCGGCTCGTTAGAACCTTCGGATTTTGTCCCCACAGAACTTGATGTGGATAAGGTGCCCGGTCAATGGACACGCTATGAGGTGGCTCTGCCTGAGGGAGCGCGCTACTTTGCAATCCGTTCGTATGCGACAAACTCGTTCATGCTGATGCTTGACGACGTTACTTATGCTCCTCTGTCTTCGGGCAATCTCGTGCTTACAGGATACAACGTGTACCGCAACAATGAGCGTATAAACGAGACACCTGTAACCGGTACGACATATACCGACAATGTTGACAATCCGGAAGAATGTGCGTGGGTGGTTACTGCCGTTTACGAGCAACGTGAGTCGAAAGGGTCGAACGTGGCAACGGCAATCACCTCTTCTGTTGACGGAGTATTGTCGGGAAAAGCCGATATAAGTGTAGTTGCAGGCTGCATCCGTATTACGGGATGCAACGGCAAGCATATTACGGTTTCTTCTATAGACGGCAAGGTTGTATACAATGATCTTGGCAAGACGATTACCGACATACCGGCAGGCAACGGTGTGTATATAGTGAAAGTAGGTGACGTTGTACGCAAACTTGTAGTAAGAACCCAGCGATAGGGTTTGGATAACGGTTGTATTTTATTCGGCACCGCCGTTGATTGTTTTGAAGGCAATCATTGGCGGTGCCGTTTTTTTATTGTTGTTACATTGAACGGGCTTTACCGTTGTATAATATATATATGCCCGATAGCCGTGCCATATACCGTATTACCGCCATGCGGTGTGCATGTTTTGATTTATTTGCATTATCTTTGCAAGAGACAATCTGTGTCTCGGCAGTCGCAGGCAATTTGTGCTATTGCCGGAGGATGCCGGATAAAATAATGAAATCTATTGATAACCAAATTCAACGACTATGAAAAGAATACTTTTATTTAGTGTTTTCCTCGCGTGTACATTATATATATATGCACAGCAGGATGCAACGGAACGAACCTACAAGGAGAAACGCTCGTCTAAAGAGTGGCCCCGGATTGCCAGAACCGAGACCGATGCCTTTTTCTCGACGCCAGAGGCAAGTCGCATCGGCGACAATGTGCTGCTGTATCAGTATGACAACGGCGGTTGGGCAAAGAACATATATATGCCCGCGGAGCTTACGGAGGAGGAGAAAGAGAACTTGAAAAGGAACAAAGGCAACCTCGACGACACCACCATAGACAACAATGCCACGATGACGGAGATTGTTTTTCTTGCCCGTTTGTATGATGCCACGGGCGAGAAGCACTATGCCGAAGGAGCGTTGCACGGCTTGGAATATCTCCTGGAGTCGCAGTATGACAACGGCGGTTGGCCGCAGTTCTATCCGCGCAACTATGGCTATTACACGCACATAACATATAACGACAATGCCATGGAAAATGTGCTGAAGGTGTTGTATGATGTCAGCCGCGGCAAGAAACGATATAAGTTCGTGCCCGATGATATGCGCCGGCGTGCGTCGGAGGCTGTGAAGAAGGGAGTGGACTGCATCCTTAATACGCAGGTTGTGCAGGGAGGAGTGCCCACGGTGTGGTGCGCCCAGCACGACGAGCACACCCTGTTGCCGGCTCCGGCACGTGCTTACGAACTGGAATCGTTGAGCGGGGCAGAGTCGGCAGGCATAGTGCTGTTCCTTATGTCCATGAAAGAACGCCCCTCCGAGGCGGTGGTCAAGGCTGTCGACAATGCCGTGGCATGGTTCAGACGAAGCATGATAACCGACTTGAAACGTGAGAATTTTATCGACGGAGAGGGCAGACGCGACTACCGTATGGTGAAGAACACACAGGCAGATGCGGCGTGCGACACTCTGTGGGCGCGCTTCTATACGCTCGAAGACAACCGTCCTTTCTTCTGCGACCGCGACGGTGTGAAGAAATATGACGTCTCGGAGATAGGGCATGAGCGCCGCAACCATTACTCGTGGTATACGGACCAGCCCAAGAAAGTGCTTGCGCGATATGAGAAGTGGCGCAAGGGGCTCTCCTTTTAATCCCTTCTCCTCATATTAATTATCACATTCCCGTCATACTCCCTGCGCCTTACGCTTACGGCATCTGCCGGAACCTGGGGTGCCTTGGTTCCTCCTCCGGATGTTACGGGCGACATCTCTATGCGTATCTCGTCCCATAATCCGGCGTCGATGAACGAGTTGTGGGTCACTGTTCCACCCTCCACGATGAGCGACTGCACGCCACGGCGGTACAGACATTCGAGTATCTGGGGTACAACATCGCTGTTAAAGTCAATTTCGGGGAAACACGGGTGGTTGCGGTCTATCACGATACGCATCGGATTTTTACCCTCCCAGTGCCGCACATCTAATCTCGAATGGTCGCGTTCGTCGGTGATGCGCCCTATCAATATGGCTTCGTTCTCTGCTCTCAGCTTGTGCGACAACATCATGGTGAACGGCGACGACAGCGCCATCTGATGGAAATGGTCGTCGAGAAAGCCGTCGGCAGTCATGCACCACTTCAATATCACGTATGGTCTGTGCATGGTATTGAATGTGAAGAAGCGGCGGTTGAGTTCGCGACACTCGTTTTCGAGCACCCCCACCGTTACCTTTATGCCTGCCCGGCGTATCTTCTCGATACCCCGTCCCTGCACTTTTGCAAACGGATCCACGCATCCCACGACAACGCGGCGCACCCCCTTGCTCACTATCAGGTCTGCACATGGCGGCGTTTTGCCATGGTGTGCACACGGCTCAAGGCTGACGTATATGGTGGAAGAAGGTATCAAGTGGCTGTCTTCCTGCCTTACCGAGGCAAAGGCGTTCACTTCCGCATGCCCCTCGCCGCACCGTATGTGGTAGCCCTCGCCTATAATTCTGTCTTCACACACAATCACTGCCCCCACCATAGGATTGGGACGGGTGCTCAGAAGTCCGTTCTTAGCCAGCTGTATACACCTGCGCATATACATCTCGTCTTTAGCCTTGTTGTCCATATGTTATATTTTTCGTTTATTAATGCAAAGATAATGCAAGCCGAGCGCAATGAAACGTGTTTCAGATTGCCGAGGCGTAGCTTATCTTATGCAAAGATAATGCAAATGAAACGCAATGAAGATAAATTGCATTGAAAAAGCGATGCCCCGTTCTTACGGCATGTTACGATTTGCGCCATTACGCTTTCTAATTGATTTTCCATAACCCCAAAATACGGCGGAGTTTGCAAATAAAAATCCCGAAGACCGTAAAAACGGCAAGGAAATGTGTGCAGAGATAATACGCGGAGTATCAAATGATTACAAAAGAAATGTTGTATATGTGCAATAAAAACGCCCCTTTTTGCAGCGGAAAACGGCATTTCGAAAGCTGAAACATGGCATTTTACACTGCAAAATGCGGCATATTGCGGTGTGAAATGCCGTGTTTTGCAATGCAATATGTGCTCTTTTGCAATTCAAAACATGTACCTTTCGCCCCGAAAACCACATTTTCTGCCCTTGCCGATGCCCCGAACGCCACCGCTGCCCTTCTCGTTTGGCAAAAAACACGGACGTTTTTACCGTGACACTTTGCTGCACAAACGCTGCCTTTGGTTACATTTTGCGCTCGGTTTCCTCCGCCGGTAGGGATGTACCCTGGTGCATCCGAAGTTATTATGGATGAAACATGCCATGCGGTTTCGGATGCTCCATGGAGCATCCCTACCGGTGAAAAGGCTCTTTTTTGGAAGGAGATAAAAGGAGATAAGGGAAGATATGTGGCTTGCGCCACAGTAGATAAGGGACAAATGTCTTTAAACAAGCAATCGGACATTCGTCTTTTATCTCCTTATATCTTCCCTTATCTCCCTCTATCTCCTTATTCTATCTTTCCCGAACTCACTCTAATTATCAAATAAACATCCTTTTCTTTCGTATAACCGATAATTTATTCTACCTTTGCATTTGGCTTGCATTGCCTTTATATCACAATTTATGGTAAATCAATTGTAAATGGGAAAGATAATATTGACGGGCGATCGCCCCACAGGACGACTGCATCTTGGACACTATGTAGGTTCGCTCAGACGCAGAGTGGAGCTGCAGAACGAAGGAGACTATGACAAGATGTTTGTCTTTATAGCAGACGTACAGGCACTTACCGACAACGCTGACAATCCGGAGAAGATAAGGCAGAACCTTATAGAGGTGGCTCTTGACTATCTGTCGGCAGGTCTTGACCCCGAAAAGGTTACTATCTTCGTGCAGTCGATGATACCGGAACTGGCGGAACTCACGACATATTTCATGAACCTTGTCACCGTTTCGCGCCTTCAGCGCAATCCTACCGTCAAGACGGAGATACAGATGCGCAACTTCGAGACAAGCATACCGGTGGGCTTTTTCACATACCCCATAAGTCAGGCTGCCGACATCACGGCGTTCAAAGCCACCACCGTGCCTGCCGGAGAGGACCAGGAACCGATGCTCGAGCAGACGCGCGAGATAGTGAAGCGCTTTAATAATATATATGGTGAGGTGCTCGTAGAACCTAAGATAATGCTGCCTTCCAATCAGGCATGCCTGCGCCTGCCGGGAACCGACGGCAAGGCTAAGATGAGCAAGTCGCTCGGTAACTGCATATATCTGTCGGACACGTCGAAGGAAATGCAGCAGAAAGTGAAGAGCATGTACACCGATCCCGGTCATCTGCGCGTGGAAGACCCGGGCAAGGTTGAGGGAAACACGGTGTTTACATATCTCGACGCGTTCTCTACGGCTGATGATTTTGCCGAGTTCTTACCGGAATATAAGAGTCTGGATGAACTGAAAGACCACTACCGGCGTGGCGGTCTTGGCGATATGAAGTGCAAGAAATTCCTTATAAAGGTGCTCGACAGACGTCTTGAACCTATCCGCAGTCGCCGCCATGAGTTCGAGCAGGACATCCCCGAGGTGTACAACATACTGAAGAAAGGCTCGGCTGTGGCACGCGAGGTGGCGGCGCAGACGCTGCACGACGTGCGTGAGGCAATGCGCATAAACTATTTTGACGATGCGGAACTGATACGTGAGCAGTCGGAAAGATTCAGAAACAAAATATAATCAATCATACTATGGACAATAATCAGAACAAGCAGCAGGGACAGTTCCAGATGGAACTGCCGCAGGATGTGGCTCAGGGCGAATATGCCAACTTTGCCATTATCACCCATTCCAGTTCGGACTTTATCCTTGACTTTGCCCGTATGCTTCCGGGTGTGCCCAAACCTATGGTAAAAAGTCGCGTGATACTTGCTCCCGAACATGCAAAGCGTCTGCTTATGGCGCTGCAGGAGAATATACTGCGCTATGAAAACGAATTCGGTAAAATACAGATTCCCAATCAGGAACCGCGCACCGTTGCGCCTTTCAGCATCAATAAAGGTGAGGCGTGACATGTCCCGACAGGGGCGTGGCGCGTGACGTTATTCCGGAAACATCGGTGTATACCGTCGGCATAAGGCGGCAGATACCGGTGTTTCCGGATTGTTTTTATATATAATATGTTGTTCTCCGACTGCGGGGCGGCAAACATCCGCATGTTGTCGCTGCCGTTTATACACTTCATAACATATTGTGCGACTTTGTAGCATCTTGTCATATTTATTTACATTTATCTGTCATAATATGTCTTTTGGATGCATTATTCTTAACAGGACTTACTAAAACGGAAAATAACTTGACATATTTTGCCGTTTCCCGAAAATACTCTTTCTTTGCAGTAGTAAAAAAGATGTTCAGATATATCACTGTTATCAACTATAAAAATTAACTGATTTATTAACAACTAAAAGAAAGGGTAAGAAGATGAAGAAGATTTTTACAGCAGCAGTGGCGCTGTTTATGGCGTCGAGTCTCAGTGCACAGGTTTATGTAGGAGGCGGCTTTGGCATCGGAAGCGCCAAGTATAAGAATGGTGAGACAACGGAGAAGAACACCACTTACAAGCTGTTGCCGGAGATTGGTTATCACCTCAATAACAAATGGGCGGCAGGTGTTGTGGTCGGCTGGCAGGGTGCCGACAACGGCAACAAGTCATTCACGGTGAACCCTTACGCACGTTACACGGCATTGCACTCTAAATATGTGGACGTGTTCTGTGACGGAACGGTTGGTTACGGACATGTAAACGGTGTCGGAGACACATATCAGATTGGTCTGAAACCGGGTGTTGCGATAAATCTCAACAAGCGTCTGAGCTTTGTTACGCATGTGGGCTTCATCGGTTACAACCAATCGAGCGAGCGCACCGACCATGGAAAGTACAAGTCGAAAGAGTGGGGCATCGACCTTGACAGCAACAACATAACGTTCAGTATACTTTACAATCTGTAAATACGGCAGGGCAGGGCGGTCTTTGACAGACGATGCACCTGCCCTGTTCTACACCTTATTATATTATAGATGAGGTAACGGCAGTTTCCGGACGGTTCTTTTTGAGAACGTCCGGAAACGCTTTTTGTCCCTATGTTCATGTCCTGCGGCTTTTGTTATCTGCCTTTCTGCCGTATTATTTATCTTGCATTATCTTATTGTTTACCTTATATTATATAATTAATATCACAGAGATAAATTGCCAACAATCATCTTTAATGAGGTAATATAAGTGTGAAACGACTGGCAGATATGGCATTATATTTTCATAAAACATACATCATGGTGTGTTATGGAATATATAATTTATGTTAACGGATATTATATGATATTAATTTTAATTACCCTTTGGTTCTTTGTATTTCTTATAATTAGGTATTTCGGATTATTCTTTGTAATTTTGCACCCCAAAATAGTCCATCGTGTGGACTGTGTAAAGTGTTGATAATAACGAAAAAACATATAATAATTAAAATTTAACAACAATGCCTACAATTCAACAATTGGTAAGAAAAGGTAGAAAGGCGCTTGTTGACAAGAGCAAGTCACCGGCTTTGGATGCATGTCCTCAGCGTCGTGGTGTATGTGTTCGTGTGTACACAACAACACCGAAGAAACCTAATTCGGCAATGAGAAAAGTTGCCCGTGTTCGTCTGACAAACCAGAAAGAGGTTAACTCTTACATCCCCGGAGAGGGACACAACCTGCAGGAGCACTCTATCGTGCTTGTACGCGGCGGTCGTGTAAAAGACCTTCCCGGTGTGCGTTATCACATCGTTCGCGGTACACTTGATACTGCCGGTGTAGCAAACCGTACACAGCGCCGTTCAAAGTATGGTGCAAAGCGTCCTAAGACAGCTAAGAAATAATCTTGATTGCAACAACAGGACATATAAATTTTATTAATCGTTTTGCTGGAGATTTGTTATAAAGGTTGAGTAAGTGCCTGGGTGAGGGCGCTGAAGAACGAAGGAAACAGCCCCATGCAGAATTTATTTTCAAAATCAAAATGAGAAAAGCAAAACCAAAGAAGCGCGTGATCCTGCCGGATCCCGTTTACAATGACCAGAAGGTTTCTAAGTTTGTAAACCACCTGATGTATGACGGAAAGAAGAATACGTCTTACGAAATTTTCTACAAAGCGTTGGACACTGTTAAGGAAAAGATGTCTAATGAGGAGAAGTCTGCACTCGAGATATGGAAGACTGCTCTTGATAACATCACTCCTCAGGTTGAGGTTAAGAGCCGCCGTATAGGTGGTGCCACATTCCAGGTTCCTACAGAAATACGTCCGGATCGCAAAGAGAGCATCTCGATGAAGAACATGATCAACTTCGCACGCAAGCGCGGGGGCAAGTCTATGGCAGACAGATTGGCTGCCGAGATAATGGATGCGTTCAACAATCAGGGCGGCGCTTACAAGCGTAAGGAAGATATGCACCGTATGGCTGAGGCTAACCGTGCTTTTGCTCACTTCAGGTTTTAATAATCAGACAGGATAATAATAATGGCAAAGCAAGATTTACATTTGACCCGTAATATCGGTATTATGGCTCACATCGATGCCGGTAAGACAACGACATCTGAGCGTATCCTGTATTACACGGGTAAGACTCACAAGATTGGTGAGGTTCATGACGGTGCTGCAACAATGGACTGGATGGCTCAGGAGCAGGAACGTGGTATTACCATTACGTCTGCTGCGACCACTTGCTATTGGAAGTACAACAACCAGCAGTATAAGATAAACTTGATCGATACTCCGGGACATGTTGACTTTACCGCAGAGGTTGAGCGCTCATTGCGTGTTCTCGATGGAGCTGTGGCTACATATTGTGCCGTAGGTGGCGTGCAGCCGCAGTCGGAAACAGTATGGCGTCAGGCTGATAAGTATAACGTTCCCCGTCTTGGATATGTAAACAAGATGGACCGTTCGGGTGCAGACTATTACGATGTACTGCGTCAGATGAAAGAAGTTCTTGGTGCTAATCCTATATCTCTTGTGTGTCCTATCGGCAGCGAGGAGACATTCAAGGGCATCGTTGACCTTATCAAGATGAAAGCTGTGATATGGCATGATGAGACACAGGGTGCTGAGTTTGAAATCACTGACATCCCCGCAGACATGGCAGACGAGGTGGAAGAGTGGAGAGGAAAGTTGCTCGAAGCTGTCGCTGAGTTTGACGAGTCTTTGATGGAGAAGTATTTTGAGGATTCGGAATCTCTGACAGTGGAGGAGATAATGGGAGCAATACGTAAGGGTACTCTTTCTATGGAGTGCACTCCTGTCATCTGTGGCTCTTCTTTCAAGAACAAGGGCGTACAGACCCTGCTTGACTATGTGTGTGCATTCTTGCCCGCACCTAACGATACTCCTAACATCGTTGGTACAAATCCGTCTACAGGTGAGGAGGAAGATCGTAAGCCTTCTGAGGATGCTCCTACTTCTGCACTTGCGTTCAAGATCGCTACAGACCCGTATGTAGGACGTCTCGTATTCTTCCGTGTATATTCCGGTAAGGTGGCTTCCGGCTCTTATGTATACAATACCCGTTCGGGCAAGAAGGAGCGTGTAAGCCGTCTTTTCCAGATGAACTCTAACAAACAGGTTCCTATGGAGGCAATCGATGCCGGTGATATAGGTGCAGGCGTTGGTTTCAAGGATATCCGCACAGGTGACACTCTTTGTGATGAAGAGCACCCGATAGTACTCGAGTCCATGTCATTCCCCGATCCGGTTATCGGTATTGCTGTTGAGCCGAAGAGCCAGGCAGACGTTGACAAGCTGGGTATCGGTCTTGCAAAGCTTGCCGAGGAAGATCCTACGTTTACTGTTCATACGGACGAGCAGAGCGGTCAGACTGTTATCTCCGGTATGGGTGAGCTTCACTTGGATATCATCATCGATCGTCTGAAGAGAGAGTTCAAGGTTGAATGTAATCAGGGTAAGCCTCAGGTTAACTATAAGGAGGCTATCACCAAGACTGTCAATCTGCGCGAGGTTTACAAGAAGCAGAGTGGTGGACGTGGTAAGTTTGCCGACATCATTGTCAATGTAGGTCCGGTTGATGAGGACTTCAAGCAGGGTGGTCTGCAGTTTATCAACGAAGTCAAGGGTGGTAATATTCCTAAGGAATTCATTCCTTCCGTACAGAAAGGTTTTGAATCTGCAATGAAGACAGGTGTTCTCGGCGGATATCCTGTGGATAGTCTGAAGGTTACTTTGCTTGACGGTTCTTTCCACCCCGTAGACTCTGACCAGTTGTCTTTCGAAATTGCAGCTCTGAACGCTTATAAGAGCGCATGTGTTAAGGCCGGTCCTGTGCTGATGGAGCCTATCATGAAACTTGAGGTTGTTACACCTGAAGAAAACATGGGTGATGTCATCGGTGACTTGAACAAGCGTCGCGGACAGGTTGAGGGCATGGACGAGACACGAAGCGGTGCACGTATCATACGTGCCATGGTTCCGCTGGCTGAGATGTTCGGATATGTAACAGCATTGCGTACAATCACATCGGGACGTGCGACAAGCTCTATGGAATACGATCATCACTCTCCGCTGTCAAGCACTATAGCCAAGACTGTATTGGAAGAGATAAAGGGACGTACAGACCTTGTTTAATATATAATAAGGTATATAGAACGGAAATATATCATGAGAGACCGCTGTTTAGCGAATGACTCTTAAACAGCGGTCTTCATTATCGCATAATAATATTATTAATAAAAATAGAGATGAGTCAGAAAATCAGAATTAAGCTGAAGTCTTACGACCACAAGTTGGTGGACAAGTCAGCAGAGAAGATCGTGAAGGCTGTGAAAGCAACGGGCGCTATTGTAAGCGGTCCTATTCCATTGCCCACACACAAACGTATTTACACTGTGAACCGCAGTACTTTCGTAAACAAGAAAGCACGTGAGCAGTTCCAGCTTAGCAACTACAAGCGCCTTATCGATATCTATAGCTCAACGGCTAAGACTGTAGACGCTCTTATGAAGTTGGAATTGCCAAGTGGTGTTGAAGTAGAAATCAAAGTGTAGTTATAATTTTAATATTAATTGAAATGCCAGGATTAATTGGAAAAAAAATCGGAATGACATCCGTTTTCAGTGCCGACGGTAAGAATGTACCGTGCACTGTTATCGAAGTAGGTCCTTGTGTTGTAACTCAGGTTAAAACTGTTGAGAAAGACGGTTATAATGCAGTTCAGCTGGCTTATGGTGAAGCAAAGGAAAAGAACACCACAAAGCCGATGATGGGCGTGTTTAAGAAAGCCGGTACAACACCGAAGAGACACTTGGCCGAGTTCAAGTTTGACGAGGAATATAACCTCGGTGATACTATTACGGTTGAAATCTTTAATGATGCAGCTTTTGTAGATGTTATCGGTACATCAAAAGGTAAAGGTTTCCAAGGTGTCATGAAACGTCATGGATTTGGCGGTGTCGGTCAGAGTACTCACGGACAGGACGACCGTGCCCGTAAGCCGGGTTCAATTGGTGCCTGCTCTTATCCTGCAAAAGTATTCAAGGGAATGCGTATGGCAGGACAGATGGGTGGTGACAGAGTGACAACTCAAAACCTCAGAGTGTTAAAGGTTATTCCAGAACATAATCTTATCCTTGTAAAGGGTTCGATAGCTGGATGTAAAGGTTCAACCGTATTAATTCAGAAATAATGGAAATTAACGTATTAAATATCAATGGTCAGGAGACCGGAAGAAAGGTTACGTTAAACGAATCTATCTTTGGAATTGAACCCAATGACCACGTTCTTTATTTGGACGTGAAGCAGTATCTTGCCAATCAGCGTCAGGGTACGGCTAAGTCAAAAGAGAGAAGTGAGATAACAGGTTCGACACGTAAACTCGGACGTCAGAAAGGTGGCGGTGGTGCACGCCGTGGTGACATCAAATCTCCGGTTCTTGTTGGCGGAGGTCGTGTTTTTGGACCTAAACCACGTGACTATCGCTTTAAGTTGAACAAGAAAGTTAAGCTTCTTGCACGTAAGAGCGCGCTGTCTTATAAGGCACAGGAGAATGCTGTTATTGTGCTCGAAGATTTCACATTTGACGCTCCGAAAACAAAAGATTTCGTAAATATTACTAAAAATCTTAAAGTTGACGGTCGTAAGATGCTTTTGGCTTTGCCGGAAGTAAATAAAAATGTATATTTGTCAGCTCGTAATTTACAAGGGACAGAAGTCATGCTTGCGTCAAACATCAACGCCTATAAGGTGCTGAATGCTGACGTTTTAGTTTTGACTGAAAATTCTTTGAAAGCAATTGACGGAATCTTAACAAAATAAGGAGATAAACAGATATGGCATTTATAATAAAACCATTGGTTACTGAGAAGATGACCAAAATAACAGATAAGCAACCTAACCGTTACGGCTTTGTTGTTCGTCCTGAAGCCAACAAGCTCCAAATTAAGAATGAGGTTGAGAGTCTGTACAATGTTACGGTGGTAGATGTGAACACTCTTCGTTATGCCGGAAAACGTTCAAGCCGTTACACAAAGGCTGGTCTGATTAAGGGACAGAAGAATGCGTTCAAGAAAGCAGTCGTTACTCTTAAAGAGGGCGAAGTGATAGATTTTTACAGCAATATTTAAATAAAAAATGGCAGTACGTAAATTTAAACCGGTAACTCCGGGTCAAAGACACAAGATTATTGGCACGTTCGAAGAAATTACTGCATCCGTGCCAGAAAAGTCTCTCGTTTACGGTAAACGTTCAACAGGTGGTCGTAATAACACCGGTAAAATGACTGTGCGCTATATTGGTGGCGGTCATAAGAAAAAGTATCGTCTTATTGATTTTAAACGTGAGAAAGATGGTGTTCCAGCTGTAGTAAAGACAATCGAATACGATCCGAACCGTTCGGCTCGTATCGCATTGTTGTTCTACGCTGATGGTGAAAAACGTTACATTATTGCTCCTAACGGACTTCAGGTAGGTGCAACTTTGATGTCTGGAGCGGATGCAGTGCCTGAGATTGGTAATGCTCTTCCGCTTGCAAACATTCCTGTGGGCTCTGTAATTCATAATATTGAATTGCGCCCGGGACAAGGTGCATTACTCGTTCGTTCGGCTGGTAATTTTGCTCAGTTGACTTCTCGTGAGGGTAGCTATTGTGTGATAAAGCTTCCTTCTGGCGAAACTCGTAAGATTTTAAGTGCTTGTAAGGCTACCATTGGTAGTGTAGGTAACTCCGACCATGCATTGGAACAGTCTGGTAAAGCCGGTCGTTCTCGTTGGTTGGGACGTCGTCCGCATAACCGTGGTGTTGTTATGAACCCGCATGATCACCCGATGGGTGGTGGTGAAGGACGTCAGTCCGGAGGTCATCCGCGTTCACGCAAGGGCTTGTATGCAAAGGGTCTTAAGACAAGAGCTCCTAAGAAACTTTCTAACAAGTACATTATTGAAAGAGCTAAAAAATAATCACGTAAACTAGAGCAAATTATGAGTCGTTCATTAAAAAAAGGTCCGTACATTAACGTATCACTTGAGAAGAAAATTCTCGCTATGAATGAAAGTGGTAAGAAGAATGTCGTTAAAACATGGGCTAGAGCTTCAATGATTTCCCCTGACTTTGTGGGACACACTGTAGCTGTTCATAACGGAAACAAATTTATTCCTGTTTACATTACTGAGAATATGGTGGGACACAAGCTGGGTGAGTTCTCTCCTACACGTCGTTTCGGTGGCCATTCCGGTAATAAGAAGTAAGCAGGCTTAACCATTGAATAAAAAAGAAAAATATAATGGGAGCAAGAAAAAAAATATCAGCTGAAAAAAGAAAAGAAGCCCTTAAGACATTGTATTTCGCAAAGTTGAAAGGTGTTCCTTCTTCTCCTCGCAAAATGCGTTATGTCGTAGACATGGTTCGCGGTATGGAGGTGAATCGTGCCCTTGGTGTTTTGAGATTCTCTAAGAAAGCTGCTGCTGCTGACGTTGAAAAACTTTTACGTTCGGCTATTGCAAATTGGGAGACGAAAAATGACCGCAAGGCAGAAGATGGTGAACTGTATATATCTAAAATTTTTGTAGACGAAGGCGTTACCATGAAACGCATGAGACCGGCTCCGCAGGGACGCGGCTACAGAATACGCAAACGCAGTAACCATGTTACATTGTTTGTTGATGCTAAAACTAATGATGAAAATAAATAAATAGAATGGGACAGAAAGTTAATCCGATAAGCAATCGTCTCGGAATTGTAAGAGGCTGGGATTCAAATTGGTTCGGTGGCAAGAACTTTGGAGATAACCTCGTGGAGGATATGAAGATCCGTAAGTATCTTAACGAGCGCTTGGCAAAGGCTAATGTATCTCGTATTGTCATTGAACGTACACTGAAACTCGTTACCATTACTATTTGTACGGCTCGTCCGGGTCTCGTCATTGGTAAAGGTGGTCAGGATGTTGACAAGTTGAAGGAAGAATTGAAGAAGCTCTATGACAAGGAGATTCAAATCAATATTTTTGAGGTAAAGAAGCCTGAACTCGATGCGTCTATTGTTGCTAATAATATTGCGCGCCAGGTTGAGGGTAAGATTGCTTACCGTCGTGCAATAAAGATGGCTGTGGCAAATACGATGCGTGCTGGTGCCGAAGGAGTAAAGGTTCAGATTACGGGTCGTCTGAATGGTGCAGAAATGGCACGTAAGGAAATGTATAAGGAAGGACGTACTCCGCTCCATACATTCCGCGCAGACATTGATTACTGCCAGGCAGAGGCTCTTACAAAAGTGGGTCTGTTGGGTATTAAGGTTTGGATTTGTCGTGGTGAGGTTTATGGAAAACGTGACCTTGCACCTAATTTCACACAAGAGAAACAGGGTGGACGTTCAAATGGAAAACCGAGAGTTAATCGCAAGAGAAACAATAACCGTTAAAGTTAGGAACTATCATGTTACAGCCAAAAAGAGTAAAATATAGAAGACCTCAGGACGGGCGTGGCAACAAAGGCAACGCTCATAGAGGAACACAACTGGCTTTCGGGTCATTCGGCATCAAGACGCTTGAGGCAAAATGGTTGGATAGCCGTCAGATTGAAGCGGCTCGTATCGCTGTCAATCGTTATATGCAACGTGAGGGTCAGGTTTGGATACGTATATTCCCGGACAAACCTATAACACGCAAGCCTGCAGACGTCCGAATGGGTAAAGGTAAGGGAGATCCCGCCGGATGGGTGGCTCCTGTTACTCCGGGACGTGTTCTCTTTGAAGTAGAGGGCGTTTCTTTTGATATAGCAAAGGAGGCTCTTCGTCTCGCAGCTCAGAAACTGCCTGTTAAAACTAAATTTATTGTTAGACGTGATTACGATAAAAACGCTTAATTATGAAGATTAAAGAAGTAAGAGAACTGGAAACCAAAGATTTGGTTGAAAGACTGGAAGCTGAGGTTGCGAAATATGATCAGATGAAATTGAATCATGCAATCACACCGCTGGAGAATCCATCTCAGATTAAGGCCGCTCGTCGTGATATAGCACGTATGAAAACAGAACTTCATCAGAGAGAACTTAATAAATAACAATGGTCCAGATGGAAACAAGAAATTTAAGAAAAACAAGACAGGGTGTCGTTATAAGCAACAAAATGGATAAAACCATTGTTATTGCAGCTAAGTTCAAGGAGATGCACCCGATATATGGTAAATTTGTCCAGAAAACAAAGAAATACCATGCACATGATGAAAATAATGAGGCTAATGTAGGTGATACAGTACTCATTATGGAGACCCGTCCTTTGAGCAAAACAAAGAGATGGAGATTAGTTCAAATAATTGAAAAAGCTAAGTAATTATGATACAAGCAGAATCAAGACTTACAGTTTGTGATAACAGCGGTGCACGTGAAGCTCTCTGTATTCGTGTATTGGGTGGAACCCGCCGCCGTTATGCAAGTGTTGGTGACGTTATTGTCGTTGCTGTCAAGAACGTTATTCCATCAAGTGATTTGAAAAAGGGTGCAGTATCTAAGGCTTTGATTGTTCGCACAAAAAAAGAAATTCGTCGTGCAGATGGTTCTTATATCCGTTTTGACGATAATGCTTGTGTGTTGTTGAACAATGCAGGAGAACTTCGCGGTAGCCGTATCTTTGGTCCGGTTGCGCGTGAGCTTCGTGCAGTTAACATGAAAGTCGTTTCTTTGGCACCTGAGGTTCTTTAATATTAGTAAAAGTAAAGAGTAATGAGTAAGTTACATATAAGGAAAAACGATACCGTTATTGTTCTTGCCGGCGAGGATAAGGGCAAAAAAGGTAAGGTGCTCAAGGTTTTGGTAGAAGAGCAGCGTGCTATTGTTGAGGGCATTAATATGGTCTCAAAGAGTACAAAACCTTCTGCTAAGAATCCTCAGGGAGGCATCATTAAGCAGGAAGCTCCGATACATATTTCAAATCTTAGCCTTATTGATCCTAAGAGTGGCAAGGCTACTCGTGTCTCTGTAAAGAGAGAGGGTAAGAATGTTGTTCGCATTGCTAAAAAGTCAGGAGAGGAGATTAAATAATGAATACGGCACAGTTAAAGAAACAATATGCTGAGAGTATTGCTCCTGCATTGCAGAAGCAATTTAACTATTCTTCAAAGATGCAGATTCCTGTATTGAAGAAAATAGTTGTAAATCAGGGTTTGGGTGATGCTACACAGGATAAGAAGATTATTGATGTAGCAATAAACGAAATATCTGCAATCACCGGTCAGAAAGCAGTTGCAACGTATTCAAAGAAGGATATCGCAAACTTTAAGCTTCGTAAGAAAATGCCAATCGGTGTAATGGTTACATTGCGTCGTGAGCGTATGTATGAATTCTTAGAGAAGTTGGTTCGTGTAGCTTTGCCTCGTATCCGTGACTTTAAAGGTATTGAGAGCAAGTTTGATGGTCGTGGAAACTATACGCTTGGTATTCAGGAGCAGATCATCTTCCCTGAAATTAACATCGATTCAATAGATCGTATTCAGGGTATGAACATAACGTTTGTTACATCTGCTAATACAGATGAAGAAGGTTATGCTTTGCTTAAGGCATTTGGTCTTCCTTTTAAGAATGTTAAAAACGATTAAGAGATATGGCAAAAGAATCAATGAAAGCTCGCGAAGTTAAGCGTGCGAAACTTGTTGCACGTTATGCAGAAAAGCGTGCAGCATTGAAGAAAGTTATAGCAACGACAGAGGATCCTGTAGAAGCTTATGAGGCTGCACGCAAACTTCAGGCTATTCCTAAGAATGCAAATCCTATACGTCTGCATAATCGTTGCAAGGTAACCGGTCGTCCAAAAGGATATATACGTCAGTTTGGAATTTCACGTATTCAGTTCCGTGAGATGGCTTCAGCTGGACTTATTCCTGGAGTGAAGAAAGCCAGTTGGTAAAAAAGATAAGTGATGAATGATGGCTTCTGGGTTGTCAGTCATCACTGATCTATATCAGAATATTTTAATATTGTCGGGGTAGTCCCGATTAATTAAACATTTATATTTTATGACAGATCCAATAGCAGATTATCTGACGAGGTTGAGAAATGCAATCATGGCTCATCACCGTGTTGTAGAAGTACCGGCTTCAAACTTGAAGAAAGAGATTACAAAAATCCTCTTCGAGAAAGGTTACATCCTTAACTATAAGTTTATAGAGGATGGACCTCAGGGTACAATCAAAGTTGCTTTGAAGTATGATCTTCAAACAAAGACAAGTGCAATCAAGTGCTTGAAGAGAGTGTCTACACCTGGTTTGCGTAAGTATACAGGTTATAAGGACATGCCGAGAGTAATTAACGGACTAGGTATAGCAATTATATCTACATCCAGGGGTGTAATGACGAACAAAGAGGCTGCAGATCTGAAAATTGGTGGCGAAGTTCTTTGTTTTGTATATTAATTGGAGGATTTAGAATATGTCAAGAATAGGAAAATTACCAATTAGCATTCCTGCTGGTGTTACTGTTTCACAAAACGGGGGTATTGTGACCGTGAAAGGTCCGAAAGGTGAACTTTCGCAGAAAATAGATTCTTCTATTATAATGAAAATAGAAGATGGTCATGTTATTTTTGAGATAGATGAGAACAGCCCGGTTAACTGCAAGCAGAAACAGGCATTCCATGGTCTTTATCGTTCACTTGTAAACAATATGGTAGTGGGCGTTAGTGAAGGGTACCAGAAGATACTTGAACTTGTAGGTGTAGGTTACCGTGTGTCAAATCAGGGAAATCTTATAGAATTCTCTTTGGGTTATACTCATCCCATTTTCATCCAATTGCCGTCAGAGGTTAAGGTTGAGACTAAGTCTGAAAGAAATCAAAATCCTGTTATCATATTGGAGTCTTGCGACAAGCAATTGTTAGGTCTTATATGTGCAAAAATTCGTTCTTTCCGTAAACCTGAACCTTATAAAGGAAAGGGTATATTGTTCAAGGGTGAGGTTATTCGCAGAAAGTCTGGTAAGTCAGCATCAGCTAAGTAACTTTAATAATTTACGATTATGACAACAAAGAAAGTAGAAAGACGAATTAAGATAAAATTCAGAATCCGTAAGAACGTAAACGGAACAGCTGAGCGTCCGCGTATGAGCGTATTTCGTAGCAATAAGCAGATCTATGTTCAGATCATAAATGACCAGACGGGTACAACTTTGACTTCAGCTTCTTCTTTGGGTATGGAGACCATGCCTAAGATTGAACAGGCAGCTAAGGTTGGTGAGGTTATTGCAAAGAAAGCTTTGGATGCAGGCATCTCTCAGGTAGTATTTGACCGTAACGGTTATCTGTATCATGGTCGAGTTAAGCAACTTGCTGATGCAGCACGTAAAGGCGGACTTAAATTTTAAACGATTATGGCAATGAATAAAGTTAAAATAAATAGTGACGTTGAATTAAAAGACAGACTGGTTGCTATTAACCGTGTTACAAAAGTAACAAAAGGTGGTCGAACCTTCACTTTTGCTGCCATCGTCGTTGTTGGTGACGGTAATGGCGTTATCGGCTGGGGATTAGGAAAAGCTGGTGAGGTTACTACAGCTATTTCAAAAGGTGTGGAATCTGCAAAGAAGAACCTTGTGAAAGTTCCGGTTCTTAAAGGAACGGTTCCTCATGAGATAGAAGCTTCATTTGGTGGTGCTAAAGTTTTCTTGCGTCCTGCGGCTCCTGGTACCGGACTTGTTGCAGGTGGTGCAATGCGTGCTGTGCTTGAGAGCGTTGGCGTGAAAGACGTTTTGGCAAAGTCAAAGGGTTCTTCTAACCCTCATAACCTTGTAAAGGCTACTATTGAAGCTCTGAGTCAGATGCGTGACGCATATACTGTAGCAAAGGCTCGTGGTATCAGTATGGATAAAGTATTTAGAGGATAAGGAGATATAAAATGGCAACAATAAAAATCAAACAGATTAAAAGTAAGATAGGTGCTCCTATTGATCAGAAGCGTACACTTACAACATTAGGTCTGCGCAAGATCTCTCAAGTTGTAGAACTTGAGGATAATCCTAGTGTCCGTGGTATGATAAGAAAGGTTCATCATTTGGTAACTGTTGTTGAATAATTAATCATCACATTTTAATAGAATCGATTTATGAAACTAAATAATTTAAAGCCAGCTGAAGGCTCTACACATTCACGCCGTCGTATCGGTCGTGGTCCGGGATCAGGACTGGGTGGAACTTCTACACGTGGTCATAAAGGTGCAAAGGCACGTTCTGGTTATAAGAGAAAAATTGGATTTGAGGGTGGTCAGATGCCTTTGCAGCGTCGTGTCCCGAAGTCTGGTTTTAAGAATATCAATCACAAAGAGTATTTTGCAGTAAATATTTCCACATTGCAGAAACTTGCAGAGACAAGAAGTCTTACCAAGATAGGTATTCAGGAGCTTAAGGATGCCGGTCTTACAAACGGTAATGAACTTGTTAAAGTATTGGGTACTGGTGAGCTTACTGTAAAACTCGACGTAGAAGCTAATGCTTTCTCTAAGACTGCTGAAGAGGCAATAAAGGCAGTTGGCGGTAACACAACTATAATCTAAGTAAATGAAAAAGTTTATTGAGACACTGAAGAATTGTTGGCGTATTGAGGATTTGCGTACGCGTATCCTTATCACCATCTTGTTTGTAGCGATCTATCGTTTTGGCTCGTTTGTGGTACTTCCGGGTATCAATCCTGCCATGTTGGAAAAACTACAGTCACAGACTAGCGGTGGTCTTATGTCGCTGTTAGACATGTTCTCCGGTGGTGCATTTTCCAATGCGTCTATCTTTGCATTAGGAATTATGCCTTACATCTCAGCTTCTATTGTCATGCAACTTCTTGCCGTTGCTGTACCTTATTTTCAGAAGATGCAGCGTGAAGGTGAAAGTGGGCGTAAGAAGATAAATTGGTATACGAGGGTTTTGACTGTTGCAATTTTATTGTTTCAGGCGCCCTCATACCTGATGAATCTTAAGATGCAGGCATATGGAGCATTGGCGTCAGGCATAGACTGGTCTGCGTTTATGTTTCTTGCCACAATCATCTTGGCTGCCGGCAGTATGTTTGTACTTTGGTTAGGTGAACGTATTACTGACAAAGGAATAGGAAATGGTATTTCTATCATTATTATGATTGGTATCATAGCCCGTTTGCCACAGGCATTCATTCAAGAGATAACTTCTAGATTCACTGCTATTACAGGTGGTGGCTTGGTTATGTTTATCGTTGAAATTCTCATTCTTTATGCAGTAGTATGTGCAGCAATACTTTTGGTGCAAGGTACTCGTAAGATACCTGTACAATATGCAAAGCGTATTGTTGGTAACAAACAGTATGGCGGTGCGCGTCAGTATGTGCCATTGAAGTTGTTTGCTGCAAATGTGATGCCTATCATTTTTGCACAGGCTCTTATGTTTATACCTCTGACTATTGTGCAGTATTCTGGTAATGCAAATGGAGAATTCCTCCGTTCATTAATGGATCATAGAAGTTTCTTGTATAATTTTATATTTGCTTTTTTGATTATAGCATTTACATATTTTTATACAGCTATAACTCTTAATCCAACTCAGATGGCAGAGGATATGAAGCGTAACAATGGTTTTATTCCCGGTATTAAACCAGGTAAAGATACGGCTGATTATATAGATACAGTTATGTCTCGTATTACCGGTCCCGGATCATTGTTTATCGCTTTCATTGCGATAATGCCTTCTCTTGCCAGTCTGCTGAATGTTCAGGAAGCGTTCTCCCAGTTCTTCGGAGGCACATCTCTTTTGATTCTTGTCGGAGTTGTTATTGATACACTCCAGCAGATAGAGAGTCATTTGCTGATGCGTCATTATGACGGTCTTTTGAATTCAGGTCGTGTCCGTGGAAACAAGAGCGGAGTTTCTGCATATTAGTATTCTTTGTAGATGAAGATATTTCTGAAAACAGAGGATGAGATAGATTTGATGCGTAAGGCAAATCAACTGGTGAGTAAAACATTAGTAGAAGTAGCCAAGCATATAAAACCAGGTGTAACGACTCTCCAACTGGATAAAATTGCGGAAGAATATATTCGAGATAATGGAGCTGTTCCAACATTCAAGAACTATCCCAATCCATTTGGAGAGCCATTTCCGGCAAGTCTCTGTACATCTGTAAATGATGTAGTAGTTCACGGTATTCCGGATGACAAGACAATCTTGAAAGACGGTGATATCATTTCCGTTGATTGCGGTGCATTGCTTGAAGGATTTAACGGCGATTCTTGCTATACGTTTTGTGTAGGTGAGGTTGCTCCTGATACGAGGAATTTGTTGAAAACAACAAAGGAAGCACTTTACAAGGGGATAGAGAACGCTACAGCTGGAAAGCATCTTGGTGATATAGGAAGTTCTATACAAGAACATTGTGAAGAAGAAGGCTATGGTGTAGTGAGAGAACTTACCGGTCATGGTATAGGAAAGTCTATGCATGAGGAACCAAAAGTACCTAATTATGGTCATCGTGGAAACGGTATAATGCTCAAGGCAGGAATGTGTATAGCCATAGAACCAATGATAACTATGGGTGATCGTAAGATATACATGATGCCTGACAGGTGGACAATAAGAACTACAGACGGAAAGCCTGCCGCCCACTTTGAACATACCATTGTGATACGCAGGGGTAGATCTGAAATACTTTCCTCATTTGAAGAAATAGAGCATTTAGAACAAACAAGAAATTAATTATGGCAAAACAGTCCGCGATAGAACAAGATGGTACGATCGTAGAGTCGCTTTCAAATGCGATGTTCCGTGTAGAACTTGAGAATGGAGTACAAATTATAGCGCATATATCTGGTAAGATGAGGATGCACTATATAAAAATTCTGCCGGGTGACAAAGTGAAAGTAGAGATGAGTCCTTACGATCTGACAAAAGGCAGAATAGTATTTAGATACAAATAAAACTATTAGAGAAATATGAAGACAAGAGCATCATTAAAGAAGCGCACACCCGACTGTAAGATAGTTCGTCGTAAAGGTCGTCTGTTCGTGATCAACAAGAAAAACCCTAAGTACAAATTGCGTCAGGGCTAATTTGATTTGGAAATAAGCTTTTGCTTTATTCCGGTTAAAAAGAAAACAAACAATTAATTTTATCAATTTATTTAATTAACAATGGCAATAAGAATTGTTGGAGTAGATTTGCCCCAGAACAAGCGTGGCGAAATCGCATTGACTTATATCTATGGTATAGGTCGAAGTAGTTCAGCAAAGATATTGGACAAGGCTGGCGTTAGCCGTGACTTGAAAGTCAACGAGTGGACTGATGATCAGGCAGCTAAAATCCGTGAAATTATCGGCGCTGAATTCAAAGTTGAAGGTGATCTCCGTTCAGAGATCCAGATGAATATCAAGCGACTGATGGATATTGGTTGCTATCGTGGAGTTAGACATCGTAATGGTCTTCCTGTTCGCGGTCAGAGTACAAAGAATAATGCTCGTACTCGCAAAGGTAAGAAGAAGACTGTTGCTAATAAGAAAAAGGCTACTAAATAATAATTAGAGTTATGGCAAAGAAAACAGTCGCAAAGAAGAGAAATGTAAAGGTTGATGCAATGGGACAACTTCATGTGCACAGCTCTTTCAACAACATTATAGTATCTTTGGCTAATAGCGAGGGACAAATTATCTCTTGGTCTTCAGCAGGAAAGATGGGCTTCCGTGGTTCGAAGAAGAATACTCCTTATGCAGCACAGATGGCAGCAGAAGACTGTGCCAAGGTTGCTTTTGAGTTAGGACTGCGTAAAGTAAAGGCATACGTTAAGGGACCGGGTAACGGACGTGAGTCGGCTATCCGTGCCGTACATGGTGCAGGTATAGAAGTGACAGAAATTGTTGATGTTACTCCGCTGCCGCACAACGGATGTCGTCCTCCGAAGCGTCGTCGTGTATAATAAACTTACAGTCTTTAAGGTCGAAAGACCTTAGAGACTTAACAAGAACATTAAAGATATTTTTAATTATGGCTAAATATATTGGACCGAAATCAAAAATTGCGCGCCGTTTTGGAGAAGCTATCTTCGGCGCAGACAAAGTTTTGTCTAGGAGAAACTTCCCTCCTGGACAGCATGGCAACAACCGTCGCAGAAAGATGTCTGAGTACGGTGTCATGTTGGCAGAGAAGCAGAAAGCTAAATACACTTACGGCGTATTGGAACGTCAGTTCCGCAATATGTTCGAGAAAGCAGCAAAGGCTGACGGCATTACCGGTGAAGTTCTGCTGCAGAATCTCGAGTGCCGTCTTGACAACGTTGTATTCCGTCTTGGTATAGCTCCCACACGTGCGGCTGCACGCCAGTTGGTAGGCCACAAGCATATCGTTGTTGACGGTCAGGTTGTAAACATTCCTTCTTATTCTGTTAAGCCCGGTCAGGTTGTCGGTGTACGTGAGAAGGCAAAGTCTCTTGAAGTTATCGAGGCAGCTTTGGCAGGTTTCAACCACACTAAGTATCCTTGGATAGAGTGGGACAATGCCACAAAGAGTGGAAAACTTCTCCACAAGCCGGAACGTGCAGATATTCCGGAGAATATAAAGGAACAGTTAATCGTTGAGTTGTACTCTAAATAATCATTAAATTAATGGCGATATTAGCATTTCAAAAACCTGATAAAGTTGTAATGCTGGAGGCTAATGACAAATTCGGCAAGTTCGAATTCCGTCCTTTAGAGCCAGGCTTTGGTGTTACTATTGGTAATGCCTTGCGCCGCATACTCCTTTCATCATTAGAGGGCTATGCCATCAACACTATAAAGATTGCAGGTGTTGAGCATGAGTTTTCCTCTGTGCCTGGTGTAAAAGAGGATGTTACCAACATTATCTTGAATTTGAAGCAAGTAAGATTCAAGCAAGTAGTAGAAGAATTCGAGAACGAGAAAGTTAGTGTCACTGTAGAAAATTCAACAGAATTCAAGGCAGGCGACATAGGTAAGTATCTGACTGGATTTGAAGTGTTAAACCCTGATTTGGTGATATGTCATTTAGATGCCAAAGCTTCAATGCAGATAGATTTTACCATAAACAAAGGTCGCGGCTATGTTACGGCCGATGAAAATCGTGAGTTCTGCACTGATGTCAACGTAATTCCAATCGATTCTATTTACACACCTATCCGTAACGTAAAGTATGCTGTTGAGCCATATCGCGTCGAACAGAAGACCGACTATGACAAACTCATACTTGAAGTTACAACCGATGGTTCCATTCACCCGAAGGACGCACTGAAAGAAGCTGCAAAAATCCTTATCTATCACTTCATGCTTTTCTCTGATGAGAAGATTACTTTGGAGAGCAATGATGTTGACGGCAATCAGGAGTTTGATGAAGAAGTGCTGCACATGCGTCAGTTGCTTAAGACACGTCTTGTTGACATGAACCTCAGTGTCCGTGCCCTCAACTGTCTTAAGGCAGCAGATGTCGAGACCCTTGGTGATCTCGTACAGTACAATAAAACAGACCTTCTTAAGTTCCGTAACTTCGGTAAGAAATCGCTTTCAGAGCTTGATGATTTGCTCGAGAGTCTGAATCTTTCGTTTGGAACAGATATTTCAAAGTATAAATTGGATAAGGAATAATAACGGACGGGCAGTCGTGTAATGCCGTTCGATACGAACGAGATATTCACGATTGCTTTTCTGAAATCCATTAAAGTAAAAAACAAAATGAGACACAATAAGAAATTCAATCATTTGAGTCGTACTGCATCTCACCGTAAGGCCATGCTTGCAAATATGGCAATTTCGCTGATTATGCACAAAAGAATCACTACGACTCTTGCTAAGGCCAAAGCCTTGAAGAAGTATGTAGAGCCTCTGATAACACGTTCTAAGAATGACACAACGACCTCACGTCGTGTTGTTTTCCGTTATTTGCAGAACAAATACGCTGTTACCGAGCTGTTTAAAGAAATCTCAGTAAAGGTTGCAGATCGTCCGGGAGGATATACACGTATAATCAAGCTTGGTACCCGTCAGGGAGATGCTGCCGAAATGGCTTTCATCGAGCTTGTTGACTATGATGAGAACATGGCTAAGACTCCGAAGGCTGCTGCCAAGAAGACACGTCGTAGCCGCAAGTCAACGAAGGCTGAGACAACAGAAGCTCCTGTTGCAGAAGAGACTGTTGCTGCAGAAGAGGCTCCTAAGGCTGAATAAGTATCCTCTAAATAGGATAATGATATACGGGGCTGTGTCAAAACCGACACAGTCCCGTTTTTTTAATACGAAGTTAAGAGAGGTTCTGAGAAGTTATGTGGCTTGCGCCACGGAAGATAAAGGCAATAGCAGTATATGAAGCGACAAAACATACGTCTTTTATCTTCCTTTATCTTTCTCATATCTCCCTTTATCTTCTTCCCTCCGCATCTTTTTGATGTATCATCATTGTTTTTTATATATACATTGAAATGTTTTTATGCACCATATATTATGATATTGGCAAAAAAGTATTAACTTTGACTGCCGCCTGTGGATATGTCCGTTGGTTATAAGTATACATGTGTATGCTTTACTTTCGGTGGTTTCACAATAAGGCTATAAATACGATAACCGATAATACATATATGGAGAACAGACAAGTAAAAAACGCACTCTTGTATCAGGATGCAGAGAATGCGGACATTTTGACACCCAGTTGCTTTATTTCACCTGCTCGTCACTTAGTATTGATGACAGAAGATTGTATATGATAAGCGATCGTGACGGACATCCCAACGTGTGGATGCGCGACCTGCATACCGGTGATGAGCGTATGATAACAGCCAATACCGGCGGCATACTTAAAAGCTATGTATATTTTGCCGGCGTGCAAGACAAGGGACTCGGTAAGGCGAGCGTATGCCTCGACCCACACCGCGACATAATATATTTCATACAAGACGACAAGATTTGCAAGGCAGAACCCGACGGCAAGATTACCGTATTGAACATCGTTCCCGACCACCGCATGACAGCCTTTACACATGTCAGTGACGACGGCAAGTTGCTTTGCGTGCCCATGACAGACGGGCGTTGCCTTGACTTCGATCCCGATACCGAAGGCTCCGGACTTGACAAACGTCCCGTATATGATATCGACGGACGCGTGCAGGAGGAAAATCTCAGCAGTTATCTCTGCGTTTATGATACGGCAACGGGCGAGCGGCTCTATGAGAAACGTGTGCCCAAATGCTGGATTACCCACGTGCAGTTTAACCCCGTTAACCCCGATATTATAATGTTCAACCACGAGTGGAGCAGCTTTGACTGTGGCATTCGCCGCATCTGGCTTTACAATCATGCCACCGACGAGGTTACGCGCGTTCGCACCGAGGGCGAAGACACCCTTGGCGATACATGCGGATATCCTCGCCGTGCCGCCGATTGGGTATGCCACGAGATGTGGAGTGACGACGGCAATTTCATAATATACCATGGCGGATATGCCGACGGACCTGCCATGGTTGGACGTTATGAACTGTCCACACACCGATATTGGGAGATAGCCTTGCCCGAAGAGTACAACGCATACGGACATTTCACAATGGATCACAACCAAATACTTTGCTGTGACGGATATTTCAAATTCACGGATGAACAAAAGCCGGTACGGGAAAACAGCACCGACAACGGTCCCGACCCTCACAAGAAAGACGGTGAATACATCTCGCGTGTTGTTCCCGATTGGGATAAAGGAAAGTTAGAATGGATACCGCTGTGCAAGCACAAGAGCGACTGGTTGGGACAGGATGCTCATCCGCATCCCATATACAGTCACAGAGGCGATAAGATATACTTCAATGCCCGTACCGATAAGGATGTTGAAGTGTTCTGTGTAGAGGTGTAAGCATTCTTATTCCGGACTTTATATCAGTTCTGTAGGTGATAGTCGTTTGCCACTTTGGCAGACTGTCACCTCATAATCATCACTATCCTTACATTCTTTCGGCGAGACATCTCCCCCGGATTGGTGCCGGGCTTTCCTTCCGGTACCGGCATACCGTGGCGGGCATAAAAACGTTTCCAATAGTCGGGAATGGTTCCTGTCTCGTCCCGGAATGTCATGGGAACGGTATCAAAGATAAGGTTCTTGTCTTTGTCTACAAAACTCAATTGTACCAGTTCACTGCAATAAATCTCTTTGTTATCGGGCAGATATAGACTGTCGTATCTGCTTCCGATAAAACGTGACACACGGTAAAGAGACACATCGAAGTCGAGATTGCTTGTGACACGTCCCACAGCCACAGGTCGGCAGGTGCTGCCGGATGCTCCACGAACCATAAACGAGTCTATCGGAGTTATACATACTCCACGACCCGGTAATGCTTCTATCACCGACGGCTTGCCACCGAGTCGGGCAAACACACCTACATGGTCTATGTTCATGCCTGCCACACCACGGGTGACATCGGTAATGGCATTTGCCGAGCGTGACGATTGGAACAGCAGATCGCAATCGTGCAGATTGTCCACCGCCATACTCCATGGCACGGTGGCACACCGTATTTCTGCCGTATCACCTTTAATACTGTCAATACGTTCTGAATTTTCAGCCGAAACAGTGTATGTGTTCATGCACAGAGTGAATATAAATACTGTGATTAAACTAATTCTATCCATAACTTCCCGAAAATTGTTGAAACAAAGATAACATTTTATACCGATAAACGGTATGCAATGTCTTAGAAACATCATAAAAAGCGTATCTTTGCATAAGATAAGCTGCACCTCGGCAATTTGAAACAAGTTTCATTGCGCTCGGTTTGCATTATCTTTGCATAAGATAAGCCGCGCCTCGGCAATCGAAAACGAATTATATCCGATAACTTAAAACAAAGAACAGAAATGAGAAAGATTATTCTTACATTCCTTGCTACAGTAGTGACCATGAACAACATCATGGCGGGTGATTTCAAGACTACAGGAAACGGTACCGTGTGGACAATGACTATGCTGGCAGAGACAGCAGGGACGGGAGTTGTCAAGACAGAAGCGAAGACGTTCAAAATGACCGGCAACGTGGAGATAGCACAAGGCGACAAGTTCAAGATAGAAGAGGGGATAAAGGTTATGATGGGCGACAACATCAGACTGACAATATGTGGAGATGCCGACTTCAGAGCCGGAGAACGCGTTCTTTTCACCGCTTCCGACGACACGTCGAAACCATACGGCATTTTCGTGGACAACGATCAAAGTGTTACATACTTTACCAACATCGACTTTGAATATGCCGGGCTGAAGAACTTCGGCGCCTTCGGTCTCGAGGCAGACAACTGCACATTTACACGTCACAACGCAGTATCAGGCTCATCGGCACTTAATATGGGAACAAGCGGAGCCGAGTTCCGCATAACAAACTGTACATTTACCGAGTGTGCAAAAAGCGCCATTGGGGGAGCAGCCAATTATATGACGCCCGTTACGATAGAAAACTGTACGATGACAGGCAACGGTACAGCCAATATGAACACTCCGCAGATAAACCTCACCACGGCGGCACAAGTGGTGATACGCAACTGCCGGATAACGGGCAACCCGGCACACAATATGGTGGGAGGCATTGTGGTGTCAAACCTTGTAGGGCTGACAGGCGAACTCAATACGCTCATCGAGGGCAACGAGATAAGGGACAACCGCTTCGGACTGGCAACATATTGTGAACAGACAGCCACGATAAAAAACAACATCATCGTGAACAACAACCATGAGACAAATCCTAACAACGGCGGCAGCGGTATCAATATCTACGACCCGTATAAAACACAGAGCACCATTATAACCGGAAATTACATCGAGGGCAACCTGTGGGGCATAACCATAATCGGAGGTCGTGACGTCAACGTTGGAAAGACCGAGAACAAGAACGCCGCCGACTATAACCCCGGGCTCAACGTCTTTCTTAACAATGGTTTCGGCGGCACCATATACGACTTGTATAATAATTCCGGCAACACTGTATACGCGCAGGGCAACCACTGGAAAAGCGTGGCAACGCAAGACCGCGAGAGTATAGAGACTGTAGTGTTCCACAAGAACGACAATTCTGCTCTCGGCGAGGTGATATTCATGCCGGCTCTCGATACCGACCCCACAGCCGTCGATGCCATTACCGCAAGCGATACCCGCACAATGATATACACACTTGACGGCAATGTCATTAATACGGCAGATACCGGAGAACTTCCTCGTGGAATATATATCATCAAGACTTTTGCAGGCAATACTGCAACTATACGCAAGATTGCCGTGAAGTGATTAAAAAGGACACAAATGCGAACCCTGTTATAGTTCCATAAAAATGCGAATAATGTGAGTTTGACGAATTTATTTTCCTTGTCAAACTACCCCGGGACGGTGTATGAAAACTTAAAACATGCTGTACGGGTTTCTCCGGCATATGCGTTACGTTTCTATCTCATATGAGATGAAAATGTAACGCATATGAGATGGAAATGTAACGCATATGAGATAGAATCGTAACGCATATGAGATAGAATCGTAACGCATATGAGATAGAATCGTAACGCATATGAGATAGAAATCTGTAGCATATGGTAGAGAAATCTGTAGCATATGGTAGAGAAATCTGTAGCATATGGTAGAGAAATCTGTAGCATATGGTAGAGAAATCTGTAGCATATGGTAGAGAAATCTGTAGCATATAGTAGAGAAATCTGTAGCATATAGTACAGGAATCTGTAGCATATAGTACAGAAATCTCCGGCATATGCTATGGAAATCTGTAACACCTGTTTAAGGATGCCATGCAATGTCCTTAAATATCGGATACAAGTCCGGCTGTGATAAAAAACGCCTGACTCACGTTAAATAGTGAGTCCGACGAATTCATATTCCCTATTATATTACAAACCATCCCAGCCCCTCCTTTGGAAAAGGAGGGGACACGCAGGAGGTATTCAATTAAAAAAGGTGATGTATAATATAAACATACATATTATATATATGTAAGGTGTCCGCACAGCGTCCCCTCCTTTTCCAAAGGAGGGGCAGGGGTGGTTTGTCTGATTCGTCGAACTCACATTAAATATCATAAGTACCGTACTGATGATATTGTTCGATGATGTTAAGACAAACACATAGATAAATTGCAAATAGATAAAGCGTAACGAATAGACATGCCTGACATTCGTTACGCTTTTGTCTTATGTGTGGCGTATCCGGTATAAATAAAGTTCCCGAACCTTTCAAATCTCTGTAAATCCACGGTGTCTTGATAACCGGGTTTACCGATCCGAAAAGTTCGGGAACTTGATGTTTCAGAGAATCAGCTTACTTCTTGTTGATAAGCTTCACTGTTTCCTTGCTTCCGTCGGAGCGTGTCACCACAACGATATACATTCTTCCGTCACCTGCCGCAGGCTGCTCGACAAGCATTCCCGCCGCATTGTAATATACCGCCTTTACGATATCCTTGCCGTTGACTATGCCGCTTATGCCGCTTGCGGTGTATGCAACCTTTATGGCATACTCTTTAGTCAGCTCTCCTACTGTCGCTTTCACGATGACGTCTGCATTGACATCCGTCTTGAAGTCCGCCGTGTTGCCGTTGAATACAATGTCGGCACAGTTTGAGGTCCATGTCACCACATCCGGAATACCTACATGGAACGCACTTGTGACATTGTCGAAAGTGTCACCGTCCGACAGTATCAGCTCGGCAGCGTGGAAGAGAGCGGTGTCGTTCTTCTCGAATGCCGCTATGACGGGCAGTGAGTAGTTGTCCACGGATACAAATCCCTCGCCCATGTCGAGCGTGGCAAGTTCCTTGCGCGATATTGCCGTGCCAAGTCCTTCAACATCGTTCGTGCATGTGTTCTCGTCTACATAGTATGTATTCTCAACCTTGTTGTCGGCGGTCCATACCTTGCCGTTGTTCAGCGTGCTGATGCCCACTATCGAGCCGCATGTGTCCGCCGGTGCGACAATCTTGCCCGCGTTGTAGCAGTTGTAGAATGATGTCTTGGCTTTTGTCGGAGTTCCTACCAGACCGCCAACCTGCGACTTACCGGTTATCTTGCCTGTGTTGTAGCAGTTTGTGAACGTTCCGCTATTGGCACCGGCAAGACCTCCTATCGAGCATGCGTCGGTAGCTTTTGTACCGTCAGTCTCCGATGTTGATGCCACGTTGCCCGAGTTCCAGCAGTTCTCGATCACGCCGTTTGTCGGGGCACCCCATGCAATAAGTCCGCCTGCACGGTAAGCCTTTGCCGTTATATTACCGGTGTTGTAGCAGTTTATCATCTTTGGAGACGTTCCGGCAAATGCCGATGCAATACCTCCCACCATCTGGTTACCCTCGATATTTCCGCTGTTGCTGCAATTGTCGAGGTATACATGTGTTGTCACATATCCTACGATGCCTCCGCCTTGGTTACCGTCGGCAACGATGTTTCCGCTGTTGCTGCAGTGGCTGAACACCACCGGATTATCTGCCGTGCCTGCATTCACATAGCTTCCTGCTATTCCTGCTGCATATATATTCTTCTCAGAAAGGATGTTGCCCTCATTGTGGCAGTCTGTGAAACTTGTTCCTGCCGTATATGATGTTATGATGCCGGCAGTCGGTGCGCTTGAAACGACCTTGGTCGATATTGCGCTGATGTCTCCGGTGTTGTAACATCCCGTGAATGTATATCTTGCGTTTGCAGCAGCCGTTGATGATGTCGGTGTGGCAGCTACGAAGCCGGCAATCTTGTGACTTGCCGTTATGTCCGCCTCGTTGCGGCAGTCCGTGAAGATGTAGTCGGGAGCATCCTTCGAGCCTACGGCATTTGCCACCAGACCACCTACCACTCCAACCGTGGTATTGTTTTTTATCTCGAACTCACCCCTGTTGTAGCAGCGTGTGAATGTAGATGCCAGCGAGTTTCCGATCAGTCCTGCCGTGTACGATGCGGCGGTCGTACCGGTGTTTACAATCTTTCCCTCGTTGCCGCAGTCTGTATATGTCACGCCGGCCTGGGCGTATGGGGACAATCCTGCCACGTATGTAGCCGAACCGCTTATCGTTCCCTTGTTCACAACCCTGTTCAGCTTGGCGCCGGTGTAGATATATCCTGCCACGCCTCCGGCATAAGCCTTGGTTGTTGTTACGTTTATGCCGTTTACAACATTGTCAAGACTTCCGTACAGTTTGTCCACTATTCCTGCCGCGTATGTATATGCTGATGTCATTGTACCTTCGAACGTTATGTTCTTCAGCATACCTTCCGCGCCGATGGTACCAATTGCCGCACCTGCCTGGTTGGCAGTCATCTTCAGTGCCAGTCCTTTCACGGTATGGTTGTCTCCGTCGAGCGTACCGTTCAGTACGGTTGTTCCGTCGGCAGCAAGCTTGCTTATATCCTTACCGTTGAAGTCTATGTCGGCAGCTACCTTTATGTACATGCCGGTCATGTCGTTCATGGTTGCAGACATATACGATGCCAGTGCATTCCACTCTTCCGCATTGTTTATTATATACGGGTCAGCTTCCGTACCTGCTCCTGACAATGGGTTTGCCGGAAGCGACTTGATAAGTATAGGCTTTATCACGCCCGCCGTGTTCTTTGCATACAGAGTGTCGGTCAGCACAGTCTCTGCCGTGGCAGGAGATTTCAGTGTGTTTCCCTCTATCGAGAATACCGTTCCGTCTGCCAAGCTCCATTCGGCATCATTGCACAGTGTTGCGTCTATGTGAAGGTCAAAGGCGTTGTTTCCGTTAGGAATACTTAGTATCACCTTACGTGCAGCCGCTACTTTCTCTTCGTTTGCAAATTGTTTTAGTGCCGGATACATGCCCTTTGTGAAATCCCATAGTGATGCATCGAAGTTCTCAAGTGCAGTGCCTGATGTAAGCACATCGGTCTCAACTCCCGTCATACCTTCGGCATCGGCATTGCTGTTTGCTTTCAGCGGTATTAGCTGTGCATCCCAATATACATCCTTGCAGGTCTTTGTTCCTGCCAGACCTCCTATGGCTCCAATTGTTGCAGAGTTTCCGCAGTATACGGTACCCACGTTTATGGATGTAAACACGTCGTCCTTGCCTACACCTGTAGTGGCTGTTGCGGCAAGTGCACCGGACAAGCCGCCGGCATTGTCGTTCTCTGCATATACCGTACCGTAGTTCATACAGTTCTTGATGATACATCCGCTTGCAGAACCGGTAATGCCTCCGGCACGGTTCAGGTTCTTCTTATAGTTAGTGGCTATAAGCTCTACTCTGATGTCACCCGTGTTCACGCAGTTTTCTATAGTTCCGTATGCCGTACCGGTTATACCGCCAACCTGCATGTATCCTGAAGTTATGTTTCCGGCGTTATAGCAGTTTACGATATGACTCTCTTTCAGTGCCTGTCCGGCGATACCTCCAACCCAGCACGAAACTCCGAGTACGTCGGCATAGTTCTTACAGTTCTCCACACGTCCGTAAAGATAGCCTACCAATGCTGCCGATGTGCCGTATAACGTGAGGTCGGCATCCGCCGCTATCGTGAGGTTTTTCAGTACACCGTCTGTTGCGATGCGTCCCATAAAACCGTTGTACGATTTGCAGCCTTTGGTGTCCAGTGTTCCCGGTTCTCCGTTTTTAGGCTCTGTTGTCCATGTTATGCAGTTCAGTTTCATCTTGTGTATGGCATATCCCTTACCGTCGAACGAACCGGCAAACTGGTTGTGCGCATCTGTCGACGAGCTGTTTATTCCGATGAACTTCTCGTCATACTCAAGGTCTATGTCGTTGGTCATCTCAAAGAATGTCTCGGGGAATGTCTGTCCCTTCGTCGTTGTGGCTTCAGACAGTGCTATAAGGTCTGCCTTGGTCTTTATGAGATACGGGCTTTCTGCCGTTCCGTCACCTTCAAACGGTATAGGCGCTATGCTTATCGTGTGATATGCCTGCACACTGCCGTTTACCACGAACAGCGTGTCCGTACCGAACTCTTCGCCTATCTTTATGCTGTTGTTGTCGATGATTGATGCATAGTGACCGTTTGTGTACAGTTTTTTGTCTTTTACAAAGTAGAACTTCGTGTTGCCGAGCGGAGTAAGCCTTGCATCGGAAGACAGTTTCTTGAAACTGCTCTTGCTGTCCGGTATTACGGCAGATGCACTGTATTTAGCCGCTTCTGTTTCTTCCAGACCTTTTATACGCGGGTAGTTGCCTTCGGTAAATACCCATACCGATGCGTCAAATCCCTTCGGACCTGTTGTCGATGTCAGTTCGGCAGTGGATACACCGAAGCGAGTAGAATAGAAATTGGTAATCTGGTTGTTGAAGTATACGTTCTCCAGTACAGGCGTTGTCTCCGGTTCTATTGTACCGATAACTTCGCGGCATTCGTTCTTGTCGTACATGTAAGTCTCTGCTGCAACGGACGCTGATGTGTAGCAGTTGCGCACTTCGGACTGTATGTAGTTGCCGTCGTTATCCGGGCTATATTTGTAAACCTGTCCTATGATACCTCCGGTCTTCCTTGAGTAGCAGTGTATACGGCCTGCCGAGTAGCAGTTCTTTACGTTTCCGAATAATCTTCCTACCACGCCGCCTACCATTGACTCGGCACTGTAGCCCACAACCTGACCTGCAAAGAACGAGTTCTCGAGTGTTCCCATTGACAGGTTTCCTGCCACGCCACCGAGAATCTGCTCTACATATTGGTCGTAGCGTACCATGCCGGTGAAGTAAAGGTTCTTTCCGTCAGACTTGAAAAGGTTACCAACTATACCTCCTGACGGGTAGTCCTTTCCGTAGGCATATACCGTGGTATTGGTTGCGCTGCTGTTGAATATGCCGCCGTGAACCTCTCCTGCCACGCCGCCTACATATCCCGCTCCGCTGATCACGCCGTTTGTCACGTGACAGTTGTCAGCTCTGTTTACAATACCTGCAACTCCTGCAGCCACTATGCGGCTGGTATTGGTAACTTCAGGCGAGTTCACGGTTATGTTCTCTATGTCTCCGAGCGTCCAGCTTACAAGACTTCCTGCATAGTAATAATCAGACGTTATCACCGGCTTCTCAAGAACGATGTTCTTCAGTACCGAAACCGTGTCGCACATACCGAAGAGTCCGGCATATTTATCAAGGCTTCCGTTCACGTTAAGCCCCCTGATGGTATGTCCTTTTCCGTCGAGCACACCTGCGAAGCGCTGTCTCCATGTGGAGCCTATTGCCTCGAAGCGATAGTTGCCCATGTCAATGTCATTGGTAATCTCGAAGTACTTGCCTATGTATGTACGTGTATAGGTGTTGTTGTAGTACGTTCCTACATAGTTGTCGTCCTGGTTTACCCTGTCGGCAAGCAGGATGAGATGGTCAAGAGATGATATCTTATACGGGTTCGCCTCAGTTCCTTCGCCTTCAAATTCAGATACCGACAGTTCCGGATAAGAGAAAGCATTGTCTGCCGTCAGTGTTCCCGTCAGCATGCGTCCTGCATAATATCCGGTGGTGAGCAGCGACCAGTCGCTCCATGTAATGGTTGTGTTGTTGTCTGCTGCCGCCTTGTCTGTGGTTATGGTCTGTGAGTATTTGGTCAGATTTCCGGCTTCGTTGAATTCCGTGCACTTTATGGTGCTCCAGCTTCCGCTGGTGTTTATCAGTGCTACCTGTGACCTTATCGTTGCGGTGCGGTCCCTGTTGAGGTCGAACTCTACAGGCAGTCCGGCATTGAAGAAGTTCTTTACGGTAAGCAGGTTCGCTGCCGTCTGCTCTATGCGCACGGCGTATCTTTTTGCTCCGTCTTCGTTCGTATACTGTATTGTTCCGTTGCCTCTTTCTATCTTGAGGTTGTAGTATGCTCCTACGAACTTGTCGGCTACAGTACCTTCGGTTGCCCATACCGCCCACCATGTAGAAATGTCGAAGTTTCCGTCAGCATCTACCGTACCGGTAATCTGTGATGTCTTGTTCACCGTACCGTCAGCATTGATTACTCCCACGAACATTCTTCCCAATGTCGCGTCAGTATAGAGATACTGTCGCGGTATGGTCACCTCGCCCGTGGCGGTGTTTACATGCGCACGCACGTCGTGTCCTGCCCAGAAGCGTTTGATGGTGATACTGTCGCCTTCGTTGTCGGGTTCTACTGTCACACTGCTTCCTCCGTCAAAACTCGAGGTGCTGAGCGTGTTGAATGACAGTACATACTCGCCGCTGAGTTGGGCTGTGGATGTTGGCGGAGCCTTTTGCGTGTAGGCACGCTTTGCTCTGCTACTCTGCGCTGCAAGGGACAGGTCTGCCTTGAGAGCCGTGTTGCCCGCAATTTTAAGCGAAGGCATTGCACCTGTGTCGAATACAGGCACCTGTATGTCAGGCGCTGCTTTTCCTGCAGGGTTTTCCACGGCACTCATACTCTCAATCCCTTCCTGTGCGTTTGCGCTTATTGCCACGAACATCGTCATGACTGTAAGCAGAAAAGAATAAATCTTTCTCATGTTGAGTGGTGATGAGGACCTTGTTGTTTTTCTTGTTATGCCGTGCAGACCTGCTTTGCCCGTGGCGCGTCCTCGTTATCGCCGGCGGAGCGGGTCTTACGGTTTTTCTTTTTTTATGTGCGTGTCGTCCGTGCAGGCTTTGTCATTGCCTGCCGACAACAGTCTTGACGGTTCTTTCTCCACACCTTATTATATATATGCCCGGTGCGTGAAGATGAAGCGTTGCCTTTCCTCCTCGGAGTCCGGTCGCTGCCACCTGCATGCCTTGTGTGGTATATGCGTATACCGGTGTGCCGTCTCCGGCTCCCGAACTCACCTCGATGCTGTTTCCGCCGATGTTTGTTATTGCGTCATTGAGCGGTGTGCCGGTTGTTGCGCCTATGCCGGTGGATACAGGTTTGCAGTTTATCCTTATGTTGTCGAAGTAGCATTTCTGCGTTTTGTGTCCGGAGTACTGTACAAATCTGAACATCACATCGCTGATATTTCCAAGATTGTATGTAAGTGTCACTACGCTTTCTGATGCTACGGACGGGTTGGTTGTTCCGTCGAGATTTGGCAGCGACGTCCATGTAGATCCTCCGTCTGCCGACATATATGTGCGGATGATGGCGGATGATGAAGACGCGTTGTATACCGTCACGGACATGCTCTCAATGTCGCGCGTTACCGTTCCGGATGTTATCTCGCCCGACTTTACCGTCGCTGCCGCGCGTCTGCCCATGTCGGGAGTGTCAAAACCGGTTTCGTCTATCGTGGCGCCTTTTGTGAAAGACCAGTCTGTAAAGGTTCCCGCTACGTTATGTGCGTCGGTCGTTGTCACGTCCATTTCTTCGAATGTCTCCATTAATACAGGTATGTCTTCGCTCTCCGTCCTGAACGATACGGTGCCGTCGGACGAGCGGGCTATGTCTTTTATCACGAGTGGAGTGCCTATTTTCGCCCACGACTGCAATGACGGAGCTGTCGTGTTGGTAAGTTCTGTCACCATGCCCGAACCGGGGAACGGGTCGCCGTCGCTGTCGGTAACCGATGTTGACGTTGTCTTCGGTGTGGCTCTTAAAAGCTCATAGTAGCAGTGCAGCGGGTTTACGTTTACCTTGTTGTTCTCCCACACGTCCACGTTTGTCGAGTCCACACGGTATACAAGCATGCCTTCGCCCGGCAGATATTCGTCCCAGCGTGTGCGCTGCCGGTTCTCCATAAGGAAATATTCGTTTTTTACAGATGAGTTTATTCTGTATCCTTCGTTGGTTTCGTTTAGTGCTTTGAGAGTGAAAGTGCCTTCCTTGTCTATTGTTACGGGCTGTGAGAACCCCAGCGCATAACGCTCGTATAACGAGTATCCGCAAGGCGTGCGCGACATGTTCAGGTATGGTCCCTGCGCCATTACGGACCATTTGCCGGGAGTGACGCTCTGACCGCCCGACGCTTCGTAGTCCGTGTCGTACAGGTCGGGCAGTCCAAGCACATGGTTGAACTCGTGGCATATCGTACCTATGCCGTCAAGTTGCTTGTTTCCCGGTTTGCCGTAGAGTTCGGTTGAGCATGCGTATCGTCCGAAGCTTACACCGTCGAGCGACAATGACATTATCTGCGATGCGTGTGGCCATATCAGTCGGTTGTCGTTGCCGGAGAAGTTCGAGCCTGCACCCGAGAAGATGAAGTATACCATATCTACTTTGCGGTCGCCGTCGGTGTCGTAGATAGAATAATTTATATCCTTGTCGGCTGCCCTTAGTGCTGCTTCTACAAGTATTTGGGCTGCTGCGGTCTGCCTGGCGTAGAACTGTGAGTAGTCAATCTTTACCGGACCGTATACATCGAAGGTCGGATTGAACATTCCATGCGAGTTTTCGTAGTAATAATCGCGCACGCTGCCCGTACATTCTATTTTCGACGGTATGAGCGTGTTTGACATGTAGCCGTCATATTTCTCTTTGTTTATCATGTCCGTGAAGACATCGAGAATGTCGTTTCGTGTGAAAGGTGCGTCGTTGTATTCAACAAGGATTACAAGACCGCGGAACTTGCTGTAGTCGTACTGTCCGGTCTTCAGTTTCATCATAGGCGCGCGGCTTATTCCGTCGGCTGTCTTTCTCAGGCTTTTCTGGTTCTCGGTTTGTGCCGGTATTGTGCCGACCGGTATTCCGGACAGATATTTCCTGTGCTCCGGTGTGCGTTCTTCCGCCTCGCGTGCCTGTATTCCGCCGGGGCATAGCTGTCCGCGACCGTCTTTTACGGCATATTCCCATGCGCCGTTGCTTTCATTGAGCATCACGGTATATCCGTCGGTAGTGGTGGTATAGTTAAGAAACTCGTCACCATGCAACACTATGGTAAGTGCCGAACCGTCCGGTTGGGTGATCTTGACAGGTTTGGAATTTGCCGGTATGGCACTGGCATCGAGGAAAAATACCGACAGGATAATGAATAGGATGACTTTTTTCATTTATGCAAGCTTTATTATAAAGAATGGTTTAAACCGTATGCAAATACAATTGTTTCATGTTTGCTAAATACAATTTACTTTTGCAAAAATAATTAAAGTGTATAATTACCCCCCCCTGAAAAAGTGTTAATAAAGTGTAATAGGCGATATTTTGCTTATTGTTTGAATAATAAGTGTAATGAATACTTTTAATCTGTTATATGCATTGATGTGAATAATACGGATTATTATTCATGCTTTCTTGATGATGAATATAGCTTTCCGCAGTGACACATAGATGCAGAAAGAGGCGTATTCCCTTTCTTTTTGCCACTTGTGTTTTGTCAATGAAAATGTGGAAAATAGAGTTGCGGGGAGTGATAAAAGTGGGGTGACAGGCTGTTTTGTTATGTATTGTTTTCCAAAGGCAGTGCTTTAAGGATGCAAAAGGGCTGCTTTTGCATCCTTATATGCCGTGTTTCAGGCGGCAAAGTGTGGGATATTGCGACCCGAAATGGCATGTTTTGCACCCTAAAACAGCTGTTTTGAGATGGTTGGGAACGTCTTTTCGATGCACAAATTAACATCCGACGGTGTAAAATGTTGATATTGTGACGATTGCAGTTGCACGCGTTTCTTTGGCGAATTTACGGCAGAAGGATAACTTGTTTGCGAGGAACGCAGTATTGAGGGGTTACGGAAAAGCAAAAAGAAAGCACGCGGGCGGAAATCGTTACAATGTGTCCGCGCAGCGTGCTTCGGTCTTATAAGTTTGTGTGATGTTAATGTGCTGTGAATGCCGGCGCTCTTTTGCCCTCGTATTCTCCGGGTGTTTCGTCCCAGACGAATGCCGTTCCGCCGTTGACAACATTCCCTTTGGTATTGAGAAACTCGCACGGAACACATATCAGCTTCATCTCCTCGTTGTAGAAAATGGTCTCGTTGCTTTTCAGCTTTTCTTCTTCCGACATTAGTTTTGCCGTGGATATGCTCTTGTCATCGAAGTTGTAGCTGTTGTATCCGGTGTATATGTCGGCACTGTTGGCGCCGGTGAACTTCCATATACTGCTGCTCATGTTTGCCGATATGGGGTTGCCGTCGATGTCGTCGCGTGCCCAACTTTCGCTTACAGCCACGTATGGCAGGCGCGAGGCGTTGAAAAACAAGGTGCCGTCGTGCCAGCTGTCGCATGTCTGTCCTATGGCATTGTACGTGCGTCCGAGTGTTTCCTTTGTCACCGGAGAGCATTCGAGCACCTTCACCAAGTTGCTTGCCACGAATGCCACGCTGTCTTTCTCGTCGGGCCATACCACCATTGTCCAACCGTTTTCCTCGTCCACATAGTCCAGCATGCAGCCTTCGTGCATCTTTCCCTCTATTGCACAATTTGTATTGGGGCTTTCGCGCAGGTTCACATTGTTCTTTATAAACAGTACTTTCTTGTCGAAACTGTATGCACACTGCAATGTCAGGAGTGCGCAAATGGCGGTGATAATTCTTTTCATAGTGTTTTTTCCTGTATTAATATACCTCTTGTCATTAAATCCTTTGCAGGGCGAGGTGTGCCGTTTTACGCGGCGTGACCCTGCAAAGGATAGTGTAAAAATGTATTATTCAAAGTAGTAGAGGAATGTGGCGACGCCCTCAAGAGCAGGCTTGCGCGCATCCTTTATCTCTATCTTGAACTTTATCTCAGCCTTGCACACGCCGCGCAGGTTGGCAATGGACTGGAGAGTGGTGACGAGACGCACACTGCTGCCTGTCACTACCGCCTGTCCGAACTTCATCTTGTCCATGCCGTAGTTTACCATCATCTTAAGGTTGTTCACCTCTATAATCTGGTTCCACATGTGCGGCAGCAGCGACAGCGTCAGATAACCGTGTGCAATGGTGCTCTTGTAGGGGCTTTCGGTCTTTGCGCGCTCGGTGTCCACGTGTATCCACTGGTGGTCGAGAGTGGCGTCGGCAAAGAGGTTTATGCGCTCCTGGCTTACCTCTACCCAGTCGGATGTACCGAGAACCTGTCCTAAGTGTGAAGCAAATTCCTCGTATGAGTTTACGATCAGCTTTTCCATGTTTGTTGTTTTTATAAGGTTTATAATGTTTCTGTCTTTAAATGAGACAATGCAAATTTATACATAATTTCCCTATTTTGTGCCGCTTTGTACGAGTATTTGCATATCTGGCACATGCCGATTAGGGAAAACCCTATGCCGTTTTAGGGATTTGATATGGTTGTTTATACTTTTATTCGCTATCTTTGCAATATATAAAGTTGGGTCTTTGCAATATGAAGCGTGCTTCATTGCACTCGGCTTGCATTATTTTTTAGATGACATAAAGAATATATTTTATGAAGAAAGCAGGTGTTTTGTTGGTTGGTACGGCTCTGTTGATGAGCAGTTGCGGCACGTATACAGGTTCCGGTGCTTACAACGGTGCTGCGTTGGGTTCTATATTCGGCTCGGCAATCGGCGGTATAAACGGCGGTTATCATGGCAGCAATGTCGGTACGATAGTAGGAATGGCGGGCGGCGCCGTAATAGGTGGCGTCATCGGAGCGCAGGCAGACAAGGCGCAGCAGAAGAAGTATGAGGACTATAAGAGCAGCAGGCGGCAGTGCGATGACGGTGCCGGCAGCTACGGATATGAGCGTGTCGGCAATGACGATAGCGGTTTCGACCCTTCAGGCAGCGGCGATGATGTGCTTTACGACTATGATCTGGCGCCTGCACCTGATACTGTTCCGACGATGAGAATAGGCGGTCCTGTGGCAGACAATGCCCGCGAAGGGACATTGGAGATACGCAATCTGCGTTTCGTTGATGCCGACGGCGACAATGTCATGCGTGGCGGAGAGATTGGCAAGGTGGTCTTTGAGGTGTACAACAGCTCGTCGTCGGCATATTACGACATACGTCCGGTGGTGGAGGAGACGAGCGGCAACAGGCTCATATACATCTCCGAAGGCATACGTGTGGAGAAGATTTTGCCCGGAAGGGGCATACGCTATACGGCTATGGTAAAGGCAGACAGGCGCATAAAGGACGGCACTGCGATGTTCAGAGTATATGCGGCGAAGGGCGACAGCGCGGTGACAGAGGTACACGACTTCGGTGTTGCCACGGAAAAAAGACGATAGCCTGTCTTCCGGAGAATATGGCAGAACATATTATCGCTTGCCGGCAGCATCGTACCTCCGTGCATGTCTTCCGGCAGTTGTATGGCAATCCGCCTGATATCGGCAGTATATAAAGGATTATTATGCTGATATCAGGCGGATGTCTGTTTCCCGTATGTTTCTTTTCTGTTGTGCTTTTCAGGCTTTATTTCTCTTTGTCGGCATGTTTGTCGTCTTTCTTTGCGTTCTCTTTCTTTTCCTGCCATGCCGGTGTCATGCCGTCGTTGTTGTTCGTAATCTCGTAATCCAGTTCCGGCAGTTCGGTCTCCTGCTTGAACGGTATGCCCTTGTTCTCCACATATTTCTCCACCTTTACCATTGCCACGCCCTGTTGCAGCATGCCCAGTTCTTTGGCTGCACGCCACGAAAGGTCTATTATCCGTCCTTTCCTGAACGGTCCGCGGTCTATCACCCTTACGATTACTTCCTTTCCGTTTGCCGGGTTTGTCACCTTAAGTTTTGTTCCAAAAGGAAAAGTCCGGTGTGCACATACAAGGCTGTCGTGGTGAAGACGCTCTCCGCTGCTTGTCCTTGCGCCTGTTATTTTCTTTGAGTAGAACGATGCTTTGCCCTTTTGCTGTGCCGTTATCTGTAGCGGTAGAATGAGCATTGTGCACAACAGTGATATGATAAAAAGAACGTTTCTCATGGTTGTCTGTTTTAAAGTGTTTTCTAACAGTTAAGGTATTGAAACATAAGTGTTTCCCCTGCAAATATACAAAGAATATTCGACAAAACAAAATAGCGATAGTTTGGCTTTAGCCAGGTTCGCGGTGGCGAAGCCGATTTTGTGAGTTAAATATACGAATAAGTCGAGAACAAAACAACAAATTTATTTGTTGTTTGTCGAGCGGGAGTATATTGGACGAGCCGGAGGCAACGTCAAATAATCGGATAAGTCGAGAACAAAACAACAAATTTATTTGTTTTTTGTCGGGCGGGAGTATATTGGACGGAGTAAAAAAGCGTGCCGTCCCCGCTTTTATACGGTGGACGGCACGCCTTGACAATATATGGTTGAACTCAGCTGAGCCACGACTCCATGCGTCCTCTTGCAATAAGGTAGTAGAAAATCAGTCCCAACCAACTTGTTGCGAGTATCAGGATAATGGCAACAATCCTTTTCCACAATGAAACATTCATGCCTGCAATCTCGATGGCGGCCTTTATTGTAAGGACAACGCCGACAATCCAAATAATAAACCCAATCATAATCTTCCGTTTTTAGTTGTTAGACAATATGTTATTTCAACTCCTTCTTGACGTCATTGTAGCCCTCTTTCACATTTTTCTTCACGTTCTGATAGCCTTTCTTTACGCCTCTTTTAGCGTCCTGATAGCCCTCCTTGACGTTTTCTTTTGTCTTGTCGTAGCCCTCTTCCACCTTCTGCTTGGCGTCTCCGTAGCCTTCTTTCACCTTTTCCTTTGTATTTTCATAACCATCTTTTACGTCTTCTTCCACGTCGTCGATGTCGTTTTCTATACAGTTTGTCGTGCAGTGATGTTTGTTTGAAGACTTGTTGTTGTCACATGATGCTACCGTCATCATCGATACAAATGCGATTACCGCGATTACAATCTTTTTCATAATTCCTCCGTTTTAAATTGTTTATACCTTTATCTGTTATCCTTTTTCCCGTTTCGGGGCGTCCGCCGTTGGCGGTTTCATATGCCCGTGCAGTTGCCGGTGCCGTTCCCCGTTGTTTCCTTTCCGTTGTTTCTGTTTCTTTTCTTCATCCTTTTTGTTGTTAATAAGTCAGATATTTGTCCCCGCCCCTTTCCCTTCTCTTTATGCGGGGACATTATATTGTTATCCTGAAACAACCTTTAAACCTTTTGAGTTGCTGTTCATTTGCAAATATAATGCTGACGGGGAGAATATAAAAAATAAAATACGGTTTATTCAGTACTATTAAATCCAATTAAATTAAAAACGTTTTATATTGCCCCGATATTCATAATTTATCTTTAAAACGTCTCTTTTAAACGATAAAAGCCCCGCAGACCGAAGTGACGGTCAGCGGGGCTTTGCCTGTGTTATATATCTTTATTATACCACGCCTTGTGCCATCATGGCGTTTGCAACCTTCATGAAGCCGGCAATGTTGGCACCCTTTACATAGTCGATGTAGCCGTCTTCTTCCGTTCCGAACTTCACGCACTGCTCGTGTATGGAGTGCATGATGTAGTGAAGTTTCTCGTCCACTTCCTTCTCGCTCCATGTAAGGCGCATCGAGTTCTGTGTCATTTCGAGTCCGGATGTCGCCACTCCGCCTGCGTTTACAGCCTTGCCGGGAGCGAAGAGCATCTTGGCGTTAACGAATTTCTCCACTGCTTCGGCGGTGCAGCCCATGTTCGAGACTTCGGCAACGCACAGCGGGCTGTTTGCAAGCAGCATGTCTGCATCCTCGCCGTTAAGCTCATTCTGTGTTGCACATGGCAGTGCTATGTCACATTTCACCTCCCACGGCTTCTTGCCTGCAACGAATTTAGCACCCGGGAACTCCTCTACGTATGGTTCGCAGATGTCGTTTCCGCTTGCGCGAAGCTCAAGCATATAGTCGATCTTCTCGCCGCTTATGCCGTCGGGATCGTATATGTAGCCGTCCGGACCGGATATTGTTATGACTTTAGCGCCAAGTTCTGTCGCCTTTGTCGCTGCTCCCCATGCCACGTTTCCGAAGCCGCTTATCGCAACGGTCTTGCCCTTTATGTCGATGCCATGTGTCTGAAGCATCTCGTTAACGAAGTACAATGCACCGAAACCGGTAGCCTCCGGACGTATGCGTGAGCCTCCCCATTCGAGTCCCTTGCCCGTAAGCACGCCGTGCCACTGGTGCTTCAGTTTCTTGTACATGCCGAAGAGATAACCTATTTCACGGCCTCCGACGCCGATGTCGCCTGCCGGAACGTCTTCGTCCGGACCTATATGGCGGTACAGTTCGGTCATGAAAGCCTGGCAGAAGCGCATGATTTCAGCATCGCTGCGTCCGCGGATAGAGAAGTCGGCGCCACCCTTGCCACCGCCCATGGGCAGTGTTGTGAGCGCGTTTTTGAATGTCTGTTCAAATCCGAGGAACTTAAGTATTGAAAGGTTTACCGACGGGTGGAAGCGCAGACCGCCTTTATACGGACCTATCGCACTGTTGAACTGCACGCGGTAACCAAGGTTTACGTGCACTTCGCCACGGTCGTCGACCCATGGAACGCGGAATGTTACGATGCGTTCGGGTTCTACGATGCGCTCGATAATCTTTGCTTTCTCAAACTCAGGATGCTTGTTGTACACATCCTTTACGGAAATAAGCACTTCTCTGACAGCTTGCAGATACTCTGCCTCACCCGGATGTCTCTTCTCCAGGTCGACCATAATTTTCTCAACATCCATAGTAGTATATTTAAAAGTTGAACTGACAGTTTGTAATAACTATATCACAAAAGTATGGAATTTTATTGTAACGACCAAAAAAAGCAGGACGTTTTTATCGCGTCCTGCTTTCTTTATGATATTACGGATGATATTCTGTTATTTTTGTACCGACTTGTCGAGCGCCTGTCGGAGGTCGGCTATTATGTCGTCCACGTCTTCTATGCCGACGGAAAGGCGTATCAGGTCGGGGGCTATGCCTGCTTCCTTGAGCTGTTCATCGGTCAGCTGGCGGTGCGTATGGCTTGCCGGATGCAGTACACAGGTGCGTGCGTCTGCCACGTGGGTTACTATGTTTATCATCTTAAGCGAGTCCATGAACCTTATTGCAGTGTCGCGGTCGCCCTTCAATCCCAATGACATCACTCCGCATGAGCCTTCTGGAAGATATTTCTGTCCCAGTTCGTAAGCCTTGTCGCCCTTCAGTCCGCAGTAGTGAACCCATGCCACGTGTTCGTTTTCTTGCAGAAACTCTGCCACTGCCTGTGCATTGCGGCAGTGTTGAGGCATGCGAAGGTGCAGCGTTTCCAGACCGAGATTGAGCAGGAATGCGTTCTGCGGGCTTTGTATGGAGCCGAGGTCGCGCATCAGCTGGGCAACCAGTTTGGTGGTATATGCCATCTTTCCGAAGGCTTTTGTGTATGTCAGCCCGTGGTAAGACTCGTCCGGTGTCGTCAGTCCGGGGAACTTTCCGGCATGCGCTTCCCAGTCGAAGTTGCCACTGTCTACCACAACTCCGCCTACAGCCGTTGCATGTCCGTCCATGTATTTTGTGGTGGAGTGTGTCACGATGTCACATCCCCACTCGAACGGACGGCAGTTTATAGGCGTGGCAAAGGTGTTGTCTATGATCAGCGGAACACCGTTGCCGTGTGCTATGCGCGCGAACTTCTCGATGTCGAGCACATTGCATCCCGGGTTTGAGATGGTCTCTCCGAACATCGCCTTCGTGTTGGGGCGGAAAGCCTTCTGTATCTCTTCCTCCGGCGCATCGGGATTGACAAAGGTGCATTCTATGCCCAGTTTCTTCAGTGTGACACCGAAGAGGTTGTATGTACCGCCGTATATCTCGTTGGAAGTTACGATGTGGTCTCCTGCCGAACAGATGTTGAAGATTGCGTAGAAGTTTGCCGCCTGTCCCGATGATGTCAGCGTTGCCCCCACGCCACCTTCAAGGTCGGCTATCTTTTGTGCCACGGCATCGTTGGTGGGGTTCTGCAAGCGTGTGTAGAAATATCCCGTTGCTTCAAGGTCGAACAGCTTTGCCATTTCCTCGCTGTCGTCATATTTGAATGTCGTGCTCTGTATGATGGGCAGTACGCGCGGTTCTCCGTTCTTCGGCTTCCACCCTCCTTGTACGCAAAGTGTGCCTCTTTTCAGTTTATTTTCCATGTCAGTTATTTTATAAATTTGTTGTTGAATGTTCCCCTGTCGGTGTATATGCGTGCTATGTACATGCCGTGCCCCAATGTATTTGCCGGTATACAATTGCCTTTTATGTTACCTGCGGACAGTACACACTGTCCGTTTGCACCGAACACCTCCACCTTATTAATATTATATCCCTTGCCGTTGCATATCTGCAACATGCCGTCGCCGTATGCCACCGATATGTTTCCGTTGCTTTCGTTGCCTGCCGTAATGTCGGTTATGCCCGTCGGACGCTCTTTCACGGCGAACAGCTTGTAGCAGTTGCGGTATGAACCTACGGTGCCTTCCTTGCCGCCCTGTTTTGCTTCAACGAGTATTACATACTCTCCGGGAGCTACGGCAGGACTGCGGTATGTGAAGTTTATGGTCTTCGTTTCGCCCGCGTTTATTGTCTGCGAACCCATGTATATAATCTCGCCGTTGGTTATGGTGTGTTGTCTTGCCCTTATATATACGGTGCCGATGAACTTCTGCGGAGCTTGCAACGTGATGCTACCGGTCGCGTTCTCACCTTTATATATAATGTCCGGGAAATTTAACGATACGGCGTTTACCAACACGTCGGATGTGTTTTCGCCTACTGTCATTGTCTCCGTGCATGCTTCAGCCACGGCGTCGGTTGTTGTATTGCCGTCTTCCGTAGTGTATTTTACATCCACACGATATGTCCCCGGGTCTACCGGGAGCTTACGGTAGAACGTTCCGGTTACCGCTTCTCCTTGTCCCACCTCAAGGTTCTTTTGCTGGAAGAGATAAGAGTTCTCGGGCTTGTTTACGTCCGTGAGCCATGTTGTCATGCCCACCTTGCCTGCCGCGGCATAGTTGCGCGCGTTCAAGGCAATGGTCACGTTGTCGCCCTGAAGTATGTCCGTGTCTGTGGCGTTGCGCCATAGGGCGTTCTGCGTCATGCGCATTACCGGTACTGCCGACGGCGGAAGGACGGTTATTATGCCCTCGTCTCCCTCTGCGAGTTTGAACGGGTGGTCTCTGTGTCCGTCTTCAAACAGTGTGATATGGTATGTGCCTTCGGGCATGGAAGAGTCAAGGTTTATAAGAAAATCAATGCTTTCGGTGCTTTCGTTGTACACGTTTGCATAGTTGCTGTATGCCCATTCTTTCTCCGCATTGTCCTCCGGAACGAACACCATTGTTATCCGTTTCAGGTCGAAGTTGCTGCTGTTGTTGCGCAACTTCATGCGGAACAGCGCGCTTCCTTGTGCATATACGTCACCGTCGGGCGTCAGAGGGGTGAGCATAGACACGTCCGGATGCGTGGCATTGTCGTTGTCTGTCGTTATCACACCGTTCTTTACAGTGGCTTTAACCGCGCCGCGGCTGCTGTTCTCGTGTCTTATTGTCTGCCAGTCAGCCTCTGCCGATTCACGAAAGACAAGTATTATGTCATACTCTCCGTCGGCAACAGACGTGCCGGTGTTGGTCGAAATTCCTTTTATTGTAAACAGCGGAATGGATGAAGAACCTCTGTTCTTGCCGTAACCGTCCATGTGCAGGCTTTCGACATGCAGCATCTTTACGGTCGTTCCGCCTTTTGTAAGTGCTACGCCCACTTCTCCGTCGAAAGGTTTGGTGTCGTAGTTCGACAGGTTGGTCATAAGCATAAAGTCCGTACCGAAATAAGAACAATATACCGAACTGCTGTACAACGGGCGACAGAAACCGTTGTTCGTGCCCGTTGCCGGCTGTATGCCCGTTATTATTTCCTGGTCGCGGTTGTATCCGCCTGTGCCTCCTCCCACGCCGAGTTCGCTCGGATTGAGGTGGTTTACAAGGAAGTAGCCGTTGCTGCGACCGTACCATCCCCAGTTGATATGCACATAACCCTCCGAGTCGTAGCCGTCGCACACAAAGGCATGTCCGCCCGTTCCGGTGTCGCTCGTCGCACCATAATACACCGGTCTGCCGGCATCAAGCTCGCCCTTTATCAGTTCCAGCCACTCGCTGCTGCTGTAATAAGCACGTTTGCGCATCACTGTCGCACCGTCGTATCCGAAATAATCGCGCAGAGCACCCGGCACAAGCATAGACAATGCACCGCTGCCTTCAGGCAAATAGTCCATTTCCACGGCTATGCCGAAGTTTGCCGCAAGTGTCGCCGCGGCATCTGTCTGACTTGGCGTCGCACCCGTTTCGGGGTAGAAAGGCAGCATGTTGTTCCAGTCGTACACCGTGCTGCCGAAGTCGGCTGCCAGCTCCTTACCGTTCCATGTGTAGCTCTTGTTCCCCGTGCCGCGCTGCGGATAATTATGGTATTTCATTATCTGTGTCGCCGCCGTTGCCACGCATCCCACGTAGTAGTGCTTTGCGGTGCCGCCCGATGTGTATGTGGGGCACTTCTCATTGAACGGATAGTCCTGTCCCCAGTTTATATCTCCCAACAGCGGATCCACTACCACGGTGCCCTGTCGAGACGTGCCGGCGGTCTGCGGGGCGCCTGCCCGGGCGCAGTGCTCCACATATATTTCGTTCAACTTTAGCCATTCTGCCATGTTTGCGGGAATGTCTTTAGAATTGAAACAGCCCGTATCGGCATATCCCAGTACGGGAACCGCATTGTCATCGCCCGCCACCACGACGAAGCCTTCGTCGCTGCCGATGTTGAACACGTACAGTTTTTCGTTGTCCTTTGCCTGTGCTTTGGCACCCTTGCGTACCGGAATACATTTAAGCGATGCAGTTGTACTGCATCGCTTGTTCATGAAATCCTTTGCCAATGCCTCTGCCCGGTTCCTGCCTATAGGACCGGCTATTGCCGAAACGATACCGAGAGCGAGGCATGACAAAGATAATATGTATCTTTTCATAAGTGCTTATGTTAGCGAATTACAACCTTGTAGCTCTTGTCTCCGGCTCTTACTATAGCCGCACCGCGTGCCATGCCGATGTTGTTGTTGCCCTTGTTGCCCTTTACGCTCTTTATCAGACGTCCGTCCATGCCGTACACATAGATTGTCGTTTCGGTTCCGAGCGTTACGCTTACGCCTCCGTCTACGATGCGCAGTGTTGTATCATTGATGTCGTTTTCGGTGCCGTTGATTGCCGAAGGAGTCAGCTTTACCTCTACGGCATTCGACGGGGCAGAGCCGAGCAGGTCTATTTCGCCGCTTACAACCGTGCGCACGTATGCTGTCACCTGATATGAGTAGCTTGTGTTTTCGTCAAGAGTTACGCTGAAATCCGTAGATGTCTTGTCGCCTTCCACCTCTCTTGTCTCGACAAGCGATGTGTACTTGTCGCCTGCTTTCAGTGTTGTTGTGACATACATATAGTCTACGAACAGTTTCTTTTCTCCACCGTACACAATTTCAATATAGCTCTCGGCTGTGCCTTTTGTGAATTCTACTGTATATTCCTTGAAGCCCTCTTCCAAAGTCACGGTCTTTGTTTCTGCCGCTGTCTCTTCATTGCCGTTGTAGAGATTTATGGTTACCTCATATCCTGCATTATATTTTCCGTAAGCGCCTTCTGCCATATTTATTGTCAGTTTGCCTGCGCCGTTGTTGGCGGTAAAGTCGAGTGCCGGTGTCGTAATGCTTCCCGGACCGCTGAAAGGTGCTATACCCATGTATCCTTTTGCGAAGCAATGACTTACGCCATACCATCCCGGAACAGTCGTATAGGCATCAAGATATTCCTGTGTCTTGCCGTATTCCACAGTACCTGTAAGCGAACCGATGGTTACTCCCGAGAAGTCTTCATCGAGTATTCTCTTCTCTGTTGTTTCAGCCATTGTTTCTGTCTTGAACAGCAGAACATCGTACTTGGCAGCCTTTGCCACAGCCTCCCAGTTTGCCGTAAAGCCGTTTGCCGTAACGTTTGTGGCGGCAATTGCCTTTGGAGCGTCCACGCTTGATATCACTTCAACCACTTCTATCTCGTTAGAGTAGTCGGATATATTCTCGCCTTTCTTTGTGCGAACGGTATAGTAATAGGTCTTTCCTTCCTCAAGTCCTTCAACTCTCTTAGAGGTAGTGGTTACCTCGTCGTCTTTAAGAAGATATTCTTTTTCATCGGTACCGTCTGCCTTTGTATACACGTCAAGCAGATAAGCCGTTGCACCTGAAATTCTGTCCCATTTAGCTGTAAACGATGTGGCGGTTGCATCTTCAGGCTGTTTTGCCGTAGTAGGAGCTACAAATTTGTCGCTCATTTCAACCTTAATGTTGTCTATAAGTATGCCTTCGAAGATTAGCAGCGGCGATATTTTCAATCCGTATGTACTTGATGCGGATGCACTGTATATTGTTATGGTGTGCCAATTGTCGTCGGCAAGTTCTGTCTGTTGGTTTATGTATGGGCTGTATGTGCTCCCCATGCTCACCGTAACAATTCCGCCATACGATGCACGGCTCTTTACATCCAGCGTTATCTTTATCGTCTTGCCGTAACTGTAGCCCGACAGTCTCGCTGTCTCAATGTTTCCGCCATCACCAATCAGAAGTGCTCCTCCTGCTTCGTAGACCTTTGAGCCTTTCCACCCGGAGAGAGTGGTGGCGAGTTTGCCGCTGTAAGTTGGCGTACTGATATCTGTTGTTGCCGGTGCATCCACCGTTCCTTCCGTAAAGGCATCGAACTTCTCGTCCAATAAAACCGTTACGTCTGCATCCTGGGCAAACGACATGCAAGTGCAGAACATAAATAATACTAATGAACCAAGTAACTTTTTCGTATTCATAAATGATTTTCTTAAGAATGATGTGTAAATGTTTATTTCTCTCTATTTATATTGACGGGGTGGAAACGGATGTTCCTGCGTCCTGTCCGTATTGCAAGTATCCATTTGCAAATATAAAGATAAAATTTTGTACGGCAAAATCAATGAATGTTAATATTGTGTCCTGATTGTCTTTGTGATACTGAAAAGCTGAAAACAGTTTACTTCATGATATTTGTGAAATAGCATGTAAGGTGTCTTTGGCACGGTTTTCTGCCGTTGTTTTGCGGCATGGCGGGCGTGTGTCGGCTGGTATTTCCGAGTGTCTTAATTCAGAATTCCCACCAATACCATATCGCTTTTCTTGCATATTGCAACGTTTTGATTGTCAGAATGTTACCGTTTGCGTTCTAAAAGGACACCTTTCAGCCTCTGATATGCCGCCTTTTAGAGCCTGAAAGGGCACCTTTTGCAAGCCGAAAAGCCATCTTTTGGAAAACGACCGTCGGTGTGCTGTTTTATAATGTGCAAAATATAGCGCGTTTTTATTAAATCTTTGTTGATGTGTCTCGCCGTTTTATCTTATCTTTGCATAATCAAGCAAGCTTGATTGCGCTCGGCTTGCATTACCTTTTCATAGTCCTATTAAAAATGAATACACCTATGAACATACCTCAGGAGTGGAACAAATTCTATCTTAAGGACGTGTCGTTTGTCAATCTTATGACACACCGCATATTCAATGTCCTTATCGTTGCAAATCCATACGATGCCTTTATGCTGGAGGACGACGGGCGTGTGGACGAGAAAATATTCAACGAATATACTGCGTTGGGGTTGCGCTATCCGCCGGCATTCACGCAGGTGAGTACCATAGAAGAGGCTATGGAGGTGATGAATGCCACAACCGTGGACCTTGTGATATGTATGCCGGGAAATGCAGACAACGATGCTTTTACCGTGGCGCGTGCCGTCAAAGACCGCTTCCCGGACATTCCGTGCGTGGTGCTGACACCTTTCTCGCATGGCATAACGAGGCGTATGGAGAACGAAGACCTGTCGATTTTCGACTATGTATTCTGTTGGCTCGGAAACACAAACCTTATACTCTCTATAATAAAGCTCATCGAGGACAAGATGAATATTGAGCACGACATCAACGAGGCGGGCGTGCAGATGATTCTATTGGTGGAGGACTCGATACGCTTCTACTCGTCGGTGCTGCCCAACCTGTACAGTTATATACTGGCACAAAGCCAGCGTTTTGCCACCGAGGCGCTGAATCCGCACAGTGCGACGCTGCGCATGCGCGGACGCCCGAAGGTGGTATTGGCGCGCAACTACGAGGAGGCGATGGAGTTGTATGACAAGTATGCCGACAACACTTTGGGCGTTATATCCGACTGCCGCTTTCCGAAAGACGGTGTGAAGGATGCCGATGCAGGACTGAAACTGTTGCGCGAGATACGCCGGCGCGACGAATACATACCGCTGATAATACAGAGCAGCGAGACGGCAAACCGCGAAAGGGCGCTGGCAGAGGGCTTCAGGTTCATAGACAAGAACTCGAAAAAGATGAACATAGACCTGCGCGGGATAATGGAGGAGCACATGGGCTTTGGCGACTTCATATTCCGCGACCCTGCCACACGCAAGGAGATAAAGCGTGTGCGCAGTTTGAAGGAACTGCAGGACAACATCTTCAACATTCCATACGACTCGATGCTCTATCATATATCGCGCAACCACATGAGCCGTTGGCTGTGTGCACGTGCCATATTCCCCGTGTCGGCTTTTCTCAAGACCGTGACATGGCACCGCCTGCAGGACGTCGACGCCCACCGCAGGATTATCTTCGACGCCATAGTTCAGTATCGTCACATGAAGAATATCGGTATCGTGGCGTTGTTCAACCGCGACCGCTTCGATGCCTACAGCCATTTTGCGCGTATCGGCGACGGTTCGCTTGGCGGAAAGGGTAGGGGACTGGCTTTTCTCGACAACATCATAAAAAAACATCCGGAGTTTAACGGTTTCGAGGGTGTGAAGGTATCCATACCGAAGACGGTGGTGCTGTGTACCGATGTGTTCGACGAGTTTATGGACAACAATAACCTGTATCAGGTTGCTCTGAGCGATGCTTCGGACGATGAGATATTGGAACATTTCCTTAAAGCACAGTTGCCGGACAGGTTCCGGGCAGACTTTTATACCTTCTTCGAGGCGACCAACAGTCCTGTCGCCGTGCGCTCTTCGAGCCTGCTGGAAGACTCGCACTATCAGCCCTTTGCAGGCATATATTCCACATACATGATACCGCGCCTTGATGACAAAGCGCAGATGCTGGAGATGCTGGCGGCGGCTATAAAGAGCGTATATGCGTCGGTTTACTACCGCGACTCGAAGGCTTACATGACGGCAACGAGCAACGTGATAGATCAGGAGAAAATGGCGGTGATATTGCAAGAGGTTGTAGGAAAACAGTATGGAGACTACTTCTATCCCAACATAAGCGGTGTGCTGCGCTCGATAAACTATTATCCCATTGGTTATGAGACGGCGGAAGAGGGCGTGGCAAGCCTTGCCCTCGGACTGGGAAAATATATCGTCGACGGGGGACAGACGCTGCGCGTCAGTCCGTATCATCCCGATCAGGTGTTGCAGACAAGCGAAATGGAAGTAGCGTTGAGGCAGACGCAGACACATTTCTATGCGCTCGACATGACGCATGTAGGCAATGATTTCAAGGTGGATGACGGTTTCAATATACGCAAGATGAAGGTGAAGGATGCTGACAAGGACGGTTCGCTGAATTATATAGCATCGACGTATGATCCGTATGACCAGGTGATACGCGACGGCATATACGACGGCGGACGCAAGATAATATCCTTCTGCGGCGTGCTGCAGCAGGGCGTCTTCCCGTTGCCCGAACTGTTGAGGATGTCTATGAGGTTTGGTGCCGAGGGCATGAAGCGCCCTGTGGAGATAGAATTTGCATGCAATCTGAACGAAGACCGCACCGGGGAGTTTTATCTGTTGCAGATACGTCCGATCGTCGACAGCAAGCAGGTGCTCGATGAAGACATTGCCTCTATTGCCGATGCCGACTGCCTGTTGCGCTCGCACAATTCGCTTGGACATGGCATAAGCAGCGATGTCACGGACGTGGTGTATGTCAAGACGGACGATGACTTTACTGCTGCCAACAATCCGCGCGTTGCCGAGGAGGTGGAGAGGATAAACCGCAAATTCCTTGACGAGAGGCGCAACTATGTGCTTGTGGGACCGGGGCGTTGGGGCTCGAGCGACTACTGGTTGGGCGTTCCCGTGAAGTGGCCTCACATAAGTGCCGCCCGTGTCATCGTAGAAGTTGCTCTGAAGAATTACAATGTGGATCCCAGTCAGGGCACGCACTTCTTCCAGAACCTTACAAGTTTCGGTGTGGGATACTTTACGATAGATGCAAACAACGGCAGCGGTATATACAACAAGGCGCTACTTGACAGTATGCCTGCCGTGGAGGAAACGTCTCTTGTGCGCCATGTGCGCTTTGACAAGCCTCTGAAGATAATGATGGACGGCATGAAACAGGAGGGAGTGGTGGTGTTTTAATTAAGAATTAAGAGCGGGGTAATTAAGAAGTAAGAATTAAGAATTAAGAAAATATGCTTTGATAATTGTATTAGTCCTATTAGACTAATTATACCTATCAGACCAATTGATATCCCTTCAAAGCATATTTTCTTAATTCTTACTTCTTATTTCTTAATTAAAGAACGTTTGTTATACCCTTTGATTTAAGTCAAAAAAGAATTGTTTGCGCACACAAAATATAAGATATGCTTGCGCCGTATATGTAAAAGCATTATCTTTGCAATGTGTTTTTCATAGTATTAGATTTAAGGTTAACAAGGTTGGTGTACAGCGGTACACCTTTTTTTATGTCCATACGCCGCTTTTATATATAAGGTACGCGAACTTATAATATTATCTCGAAGACTGTAAAAAAAGTGTTCAACCCTTTGTATTGATAAATTAAAATATTACCTTTGTCTCGCATTTGAATTTGTTTAACATATAATATCAACTAAAAAATTATGGCAAGTTATAAAACACTGGGCTTGGTAAACACACGTGAAATGTTTAAGAGAGCCATCAACGGAGGTTATGCAGTACCTGCTTTCAACTTTAATAACATGGAGCAGTTGCAGGCTATTATCAAAGCGTCTTCTGAACTGAAGTCACCGGTTATACTTCAGGTGTCGAAAGGAGCGCGCAACTATGCTAACCAGACTCTTCTGCAGTATATGGCACAGGGAGCCGTTGAATATGCAAAGGAACTGGGCTGCGAGCATCCGGAGGTTGTTCTGCATCTTGACCACGGCGACAGTTTCGAGTTGTGCAAGAGTTGTGTAGACATGGGCTTCTCTTCTGTAATGATCGACGGTTCGGCTCTTCCTTACGACGAGAACGTAGCTCTTACGAAGAAGGTTGTTGAATATGCTCATGCTCACGATGTTACCGTTGAGGGCGAGCTTGGTGTTCTTGCCGGTGTTGAGGATGAGGTCGTGGCTGAGGAATCTCACTATACAAAGCCTGAGGAGGTTATCGACTTCGTTACAAAGACAGGTGTTGACTCGCTGGCTATCTCTATCGGAACAAGCCACGGAGCATATAAGTTCAAGCCGGAGCAGTGTACACGCGACCCGAAGACAGGCAAACTGGTTCCTCCTCCTCTTGCTTTCGACGTTCTCGATGCTATCATGGAGAAATTGCCGGGCTTCCCTATCGTGCTGCACGGTTCTTCTTCTGTTCCTCAGGAATATGTTGACATGATCAACGAATATGGCGGAAAACTGCCCGATGCAGTCGGAATACCCGAAGAGCAGTTGCGTAAGGCTTCGGCAAGTGCTGTCTGCAAGATTAACATCGACTCTGACTCACGTCTTGCTTTTACAGCAGCCGTTCGTAAAACATTGGCTGAGAAGCCGGGCGAGTTTGACCCACGTAAGTATTGCGGTCCTGCACGCGACGAGATGGAGAAGATGTACAAGCACAAGATTATTGATGTGCTGGGTTCTGACGGCAAACTTGCTGAATAACAGAAGGCATCTTGAAATAGCATAAAACAACCGGAGCAGTCTTGCAAGAAGGCTGCTCCGGTTGCTTTTTAGTATATGTATGCTTTTATGATTTTAGTCTTTCTTTTTGCAGTGCTGCGTGTCCGGAATGTGTTTCTGGGTTGCGGTCGTGTCGTGACATGGCGCTGTCGCGCTTGCAGATCGTGACGTTTGACGCCCCGCCTATTTCTTTATCATCTCTGTACTGATGTTCTCCACGTTGCCCGTTACAGGATTTAATATAAGGTTTGTGGTGAACTTCTTGCTGAACATATTGCTGTTCAGGGCTTCCACCATGCCGTATTGTGCTGCGTAAAGTTCGTATGCTGCCCACACATCGGTTCCCTTATAAAGTGTCACTCTTATTTTTCCGGGCAGGTTGACACATATCCCCGAGTCTTCCTTTTCTTTCTTGATCTCCTCTATAGTGGTCTTTATTACAGGCATTACGTGAAGGTCTTCCGTATCTATATAATAAGGTCTGCCTGCGAGGTCGTCGGCATCTGTGAAACCGATCTTTGACGAAAAGCGGAACAGAACCTGTTTTCCCGTTTCTTTTGAAGGTATGAATGTTATTACCTTTTCAATGGTGTCGGTTTGTGTCGTGCCGTCGAACAACTGTAGAAGTGCCGCTTCCTGCGTGTTAAGATTTTCCAGCATGATGCGCAACTGCTCACCGTCTTTAGGCATGAAGTCCGCCTGTCCTTTGTTAAGAAGGCTTTTGTTTTCGCGTATGTCATATATCTCGCGGGCACAGAGTTCTGCCATTTTGACCGTACTTCCGGCAGAAAGTATCTCCTCGTTCATGAAGTCGCGCGGATTAAGAGGCTTCACCTTGTTTGCCGGCTTGAATGCTTCCGGCTCTGTTGTGGTGCGCGTGTTGGTGGTGTTTACGGCAAGTAGCACTCCGTTCTCGTCTCTTTGGAGTGTCGATATGCTGTGTTTCGCGTCGTTTTTCGCCACATACTGTTTTGTAGAATCGGGCATGCCGAACGATGATATGTTGACGTTCAATATGCGGTATGTCGTTTCCGGCTCGAGCGAAACATCCATTTTACGTAGGTATTTCTCGGCATATTTGGCATATTCGCCCGGCGTATACGTCTTCTTTTCAGCCAATATGGAAAAGCGAAGTGCTGTTTTCGGGAGGAAATAAGTTGTACCCTGTACTGTCGGCATGTCGTCTTGCGCCATGGCAGAAGACATGAATAACAAGCCGATAACGGCTGTTGTTATAAACTTTTTCATAGATCTTACGGATTGTTTCCAGTTGTTATTTGTCCAGAAATGCGAATGCCTGTGGTATTTTTTCTATCAAATCGCCTGCCGTGAGGCTTTCCATTCCTTTCTCTTTTGCGGCAATGTCGCCGGCAATACCATGCAGGTACATTCCCGTAAGGCATGCTTCGGCTTGTTTGTATCCCCGTGCCAGCAGTCCCGTGATGATGCCTGTCAGTACATCGCCACTGCCCGCCGTAGCCATTCCGGCATTGCCCGTAGAGTTGAAGATGACTGTTCCGTCGGGCAGGCAGAGTGCCGAATGATGCCCTTTAAGTATTATATAGGCGTGCAGTTGCTGTGCCATGCTTTGTGCCTTGCACAGTCTTTCGTAGCTGTCTACATAGTGGTTGCCCGCCAGACGTTCGAATTCTTTGGGATGGGGAGTCATTATTATGCCTTTCGGAAGCTGTTGCAGCCATGCACGGTGGCTTGCCAATATGTTCAATGCATCGGCGTCAAGCACAATCGGAACCTGTGTTTTCCTTATTTGGGTGATAAGTGCAATGGCTGTGTTTTCATTCTGTCCCAGTCCCGGACCTATGCCGAGAGCATCGAATTCTTCCACGTCTATCGGTTCGGTGAAGTACTTGTCGTCCTTGTCATGATGCACGATCGCTTCCGGAACGGATATTTGCAGGATATCGTTGTTGCGCTTTGGTGTTCCTACCGTCACTTTTCCGGTTCCGGAACGCAGGCATGCCTTTGCCGCAAGAACGGCGGCTCCTGCCATCCCGTAGCTTCCGGCAATGAGCAATGCGCTACCCATATCGCCTTTATGTGCAAAGCTGTTGCGATGCAGGATGCGTGCTTTTATATCTTTTTCCTCTACCACCGAGTATGTGGCAGGTATGCTCTCGATACCGTCTTTGCTCAGTCCGATGTCGAGAATTTGCAGTTTTCCGATGAAGTTCTGGTTCTCGGGAAACATGAAAGAAAGTTTCTTTTGTTGTAGCGTAAGCGTCATGTCGGCTTTGATGATGTTTGCCCTTACGCTGTAAGTGTTGTCTTCTGACATCAGTCCCGACGGTATATCGATACTCACCACCTGCGCCGGAGACTGGTTGATGTATTTTACCAATGATGCGAAACCTCCTGCAAGAGGCTTGTTGAGCCCCGAACCGAACAGTCCGTCGATGACCAACATGCCCTTTTCAAGCCGTGGAGGGTCGAACTCGTTGGTTACTTCTATGAATTTCCTAAGTTTCTTGCAGTCCTGCAACCGCTTCTTGTTTATTGTGCAGTCTTCGGACAACGTGTTGCCGATATTGAACAGATATGCGGTTGTCCGATAGTCTTTTTCAGCCAGCATTCGTGCCACTGCCAGTGCGTCGCCGCCGTTGTTGCCCGGTCCGGCAAATACCACCACCGCTGTATCCGTGCCCCAAGACGCGGTAATGGCACGTGTGAGCGCATCCGCCGCACGTTCCATCAAATCCTCCGACTTTATCGGCTCGTGTTCGATTGTATATTTGTCAAGCTCCTTAACCTGAGCTCCGGTAAAAATCTTCATCGTTGCAAAAATACTAAATTAATACCAATCAGTGCTTATTGTTTGATATATTTTTAGTAATTTTGTGCCAAAATAAAAAGCAATTATGGCTGTTATAAACATTTTGGACAAGAAGTTTGAGACTTCTTATCCTGAAGAAGAGATACTAAAACGAGTCAAAGCCGTTGCCGACAGGATAAATACCGACATGGCAGGCAAGAACCCGCTGCTGCTTGCAGTACTCAACGGATCGTTTATGTTTGCTGCCGACTTGATGCGCATGATAACCATTCCGTGTGAGATATCTTTTGTCAAGCTTGCTTCTTATCAGGGAACCACATCCACGGGCGAGATAAAAGAGGTCATCGGAATTAACGAAGACCTGGCGGGAAGAACGGTTATCATTGTGGAAGACATCGTCGAATCGGGACTTACGATGAAGCGTATGATAGACACATTGGGCACCCGCAATCCCGAGTCTATACATATTTGTACACTGCTACTGAAGCCCGAAAAGCTGAAAATAAACCTCAACATAGAGTATGCGGCAATGGAAATCCCGAATGATTTCATCGTGGGCTACGGTCTTGATTACGACCAGCAGGGACGCAACCTGCGCGATATATACACTTTGGTAGAGGAATAATCCTTGCAGGGATGCGGCATGCCGTATCCCTATATTTATACCCTGACGGCATGTGCGGGCACCTTTTATTGCGGCGGCGCACAATGTCTGTATGTAAAAAAGTAATAGGTTTGGTTTTTAAATACAACAAAGAAAAGGACAATGAAGAATATTGTAATATTCGGAGCACCGGGTTCCGGTAAGGGAACACAGAGCGATCTCATTATCGACAAGTATGGACTGGAACACATTTCCACGGGTGATGTGCTCCGTAAAGAGATAAAGGCGGGTACGGAACTTGGTGTTACAGCCAACAAGTTCATATCCAACGGACAGCTTATCCCCGATGAACTGATGATCGATATACTGGCAAACGTATACGACAGCTTTGGCAGTGAGCATAACGGTGTGATATTCGACGGATTTCCGCGCACCATTCCACAGGCAGAGGCACTTAAGAATATGCTTGCCGAACGCGGGCATGATATTGCCGCGATGATAGAGCTTGACGTGCCGGAAGACGAACTGATGAAACGTCTCATCAACCGTGGCAAGGAGAGTGGTCGTTCCGATGACAATGAGGAAACGATAAAGAAGCGTCTTGATGTATATCACAACCAGACGGCTCCGCTCATAGACTGGTACAAGAAAGAGAGCCTGCACCACCACATCGACGGATTTGGCGACCTTGACCGCATATTCGCCGATGTCTGCGACGTTATCGAAAACGTATAATAAAGGTCAGTGCCGCCGCATTGACGAAACATATTCCGAAACCCCAAATCAATAATAATGGAATCTAACTTTGTAGACTACGTAAAGATTTATTGCCGTTCCGGAAAGGGCGGTCGTGGCTCCATGCACTTGCGCCACATAAAGTATCAGCCCAATGGAGGACCGGACGGGGGCGACGGAGGTCGCGGAGGTAATGTCTATCTGCGTGGAAACCATAACTACTGGACGCTGCTTCATCTCAAGTATCAGCGCCACGTACGTGCCGGACACGGTGGAAACGGAGGTCGCGACAAATGTCACGGTACCGATGGAAAGGACGAGTATATAGACGTGCCGTGCGGAACGGTTGTGTATGATGCCGAGACAGGTAAGTTTATATGTGATGTGATGCACGACGGACAGGTCGTTATGTTGCTCAAGGGTGGTCGAGGCGGACTGGGCAACTTTCAGTTCCGGACAGCCACCAACCAGGCTCCGCGCTATGCTCAGCCGGGCGAACCGATGCAAGAACTTACCGTTATAATGGAGCTTAAGTTGCTTGCCGATGTGGGTCTGGTGGGCTTCCCCAATGCCGGTAAGAGTACTTTGCTGTCCGCATTGTCAAGTGCACGTCCCAAGATTGCCAACTATCCGTTTACAACGCTCGAACCTTCGCTCGGCATCGTGAGCTATCACGACCGCCAGTCGTTCGTCATGGCAGACATACCGGGTATCATCGAGGGTGCCAGCGAGGGCAAAGGACTGGGGCTGAGGTTCCTTCGTCATATCGAGCGAAACTCGCTGTTGCTCTTTATGGTGCCGGGAGATACTGACGATATAAAGCGCGAATACGAGATACTTCTCAACGAACTGAGCAGTTTCAACCCTGAGATGACAGACAAACACCGTGTGCTTGCCGTCACCAAGTGCGACCTTCTGGACGACGAACTTATAGAGATGCTCCGCGAGACCACGCCCGACGATATACCCGTGGTGTTCATTTCTGCCGTTACGGGTCAAGGTCTTGAAGAACTGAAGGATGTGCTGTGGCGCGAACTGAACAGCGAGAGCAACAAACTCCATGACATCACGGCAGAAGACACGCTTGTTCATCGCGACAAGGACATGAGCCGTCTGTCCGAAGAGCTGCACATAGAGGGCGAGGACAACATTGAGTTTGTTGATGATGAAGACATCGAAGACATTGACGAACTCGACGATTACGAAATTGTCGATATAGACGAATGAAAGCCCCGGGGCTGACATATTATGATATTGCGCCGCAGGTTACGGCGTTCAGTTCCACCCGTCACGGCGGTGTAAGCCGCGGCGCGTATGGCAGTTTCAATATTAATCCTTATTGTGGAGATGCCTCAGAGGCTGTGACGGCAAACCGCGAGACTCTCTGTCGTCTGCTTGGCGTGGACGACAGTCATCTTCTTTTACCACATCAGGTTCATCGCACGGAGATTGCCGTGGTTGAACCTGATTTCTTTTCCATGTCCGCATGCCGTCGCAAAGACATACTCGACGGCGTCGATGCCGTTATGAGCAATGTGCCGGGCGTATGCTTCGGCGTGTCCACTGCCGACTGTATTCCTGTTATCATCTATGATACCGTGTGCCATGCGGCATGCGTAGTTCATGCCGGCTGGCGCGGAACTGTGGCGCGCATTGCCGAAAAAGCCGTTGCCGCCATGTGCCGCCGCTACGGCTCGTCACCGCATACGATGAAGGCTGTTGTCGGTCCCGGCATATCGGGCGATGCCTTTGAGGTAGGCGATGAAGTGTACGATGAATTCCTGAATAACGGTTTCAGAATGGACGATATATCGTTCCGCCGAGACAGATGGCATATAGACCTGCCCACGTGCAACCGTCTGCAATTGGTGGCTTCGGGCATTCCTGCCGGTAATATACAGATGTGCGGAATATGCACATATAACAATTCAGCCGACTATTTCTCCGCCCGAAGGCTCGGAACAGCCTCCGGACGTATCTTCACAGGTGTCGTTCTGAAGTGACGGCTGCCTGTTTGCCGTCACCCTATGCCGTTGCCTTACGGTTTGCGGTTCTACTTTTTATCGAATTTTATTTTCAGTTTGCCCACGAAAACGCCGTGTTTCCCGTTCTGGTCGTTAGGCACGGCAGTGCCGTCGAGGTTGTTCTCATATCGCAGTTCCTTGAAATACGAGTGGGAATGTCCGCCCAGTACCAGGTCTATGTTACGTGTTCCGCGCATCATCTCCGTGTCGTCCGTTCCCTTGATGTTCCAGCCCAGATGCGACAGGCATATCACCACATTGCACCGCTTCTCTTCCTTAAGCATCTTAGCCGTCTCGTTGCCCGCTTTTATAGGGTCTTTGTATTTCACGCCTTTACAGTTTCCGGCAAGGACAAGTCCTTCCATTTTGGGCGAAAGACCGAATATTCCTATTTTCAATCCGTTGCGGCGTATTATTACGTATGGCTTCACGAGTCCCTCCACCGGTGTGCCCGTAAAGTCGTAGTTGGCACATACAATGGGAAACTTTGCCATGCGGAAGAGCCTTGCCATGTTCTCCAGACCGAAGTCGAACTCGTGGTTGCCTATTGTGGCGGCGTCATATTCCATGAGGTTCATCAGTCCCACTTCAACCTCGCCCTTATATATATTATAATAAGGTGAGCCTTGCGAGAAGTCGCCGCTGTCCAATAACAGCAGTCCCGGGCACTTTGCGCGCTCCTGTCTCACCATTTCCGCACGGCGTATGAAGCCCCCGCGGTTGGCAATCATGGTGTCTGCCAGATTGGGGTTCAGCGGCGACACGCAGCTGTGCGTGTCGTTGGTGTGCAGTATTGTCAGTTCCTTCTGTGCCCTTGCTGCCATTGCCGCGGCACATATCATGCATACGATAAAAAGCCTTTTCATAATGTCCGTTCCTCCTTACTGTTGTTTTACGGTTATGCGTCCTTCTATCTTCGAGTCGGCGGCAATGCCCCTCTTCATCAGTCCGCTCATGTATTTCATTATTATAAAACGCACGTTGTTGTCGTCAGATGCCGGTGCGTTAATGTCTGTTCCGTCCTTGAACGCCAGCATCTTGTCGTTGCCCTGTGCCAGATAGTCGAGCGTTGCCACGCGATAGTTTCTGCTTTCGTCTACCTCCTCGCCGTTCAGTCGTGCGGACAGCAGGTGTCCCTTGCCGTCTATTACCAGTTCCACACCGTGGCTTACACCCTCGCCGCCTGTACCGGCTATTTGTCTGAACAGCTCCTTGACCTTCTTTCCGCTGAGCGTCATGAAGTATATCTTGTTGTCGAAAGGCGCCACGTCTGTCACATCGCCGTATGTCACGTTGCCCTCGGCAAATGCCGACCGTATGCCGCCGATGTTGTATACCGAGAAGTCGGGCTTCTCGCCGTAGTCCGCGCTGCCGTGTATCAGGATGTCTGCCAGCAGATTTGACAACAGGCTTTCAGGTCTGTCTGCCGCCATATATCTTGCCGATATGCCAACTACCGGACTTACGATGCTGTCCACCACCTGCTTGTAGGGGGTTATGAACTGTGCTGTCCCGTCGTTGCCTTGGGTGTTGTCATATCTGTTGTCTATAAGTATCCTGCTTCTTTCCACGCTCACCGGTGTGTAGTGAGACGAGCACGATGTGCCGCAGACAATTGCCGCGGCGATGAACGTGATGATGTGTTTCTTTTGCATGATAATGATGATGTTTAATCTGTTTTTCGGCTATGCAAATATACGATTTATTTCCGAAACGTAAACCGTATGGCTGTCACTTGTTTCCAAGAGGTGGCGTTTTAGCGTCTGAAAGATGCCCTTTCAGACGCTAAAAGGTGCCCTTTTAGGATGCAAAACACCACATTTTGGAACGCGTTTTGTAATATATTGATTTTCAGTGAGTTTTCAGCTGGGTGGAAAAGGATGGATTTTTAAAGGAGATAAAGGGAGATAGGAAAAGATATGTGGCTGTCGCCACGGAAGATAAAAGACAATAGCCTGTAATAAAAAAACAAGGCATTTGTCCTCTATCTTCCCTTTATCTTCTCCTATCTCCCTTTATCTCCTTAAAAAATCTTCCTTCTCTCCTTTTACAATCTCATCTCTTTTCTTTCCACAACTCGCTCATGTCCTCGAGCGTCTTTCCCTTTGTCTCGGGCACAAGGCGCCATACGAAGAATGCCGCTGCAACGCATATAATGCCGTATAGTCCGTATGTGAACCAGTGCCCGAAGTTAGGATCGCTGTCAAGACGCATGTTGAACATCGGCACGAAGGTGGCACTTACAATCCAGTTGAACACCCATTGGAAGGCCACGGCTATCGCCACGGCGGCACCACGAATGGTGTTGGGGAATATTTCCGCTATGAGCACCCAGCAGATGGGACCCCACGACATCATGAACGAGGCACTGTATATCATTATGCTCAGCATAGTTACGATGCTCATATTGGCGTCGCCGAATGTCAGAGCCACTCCGAAAGCGCCGAGCGCCATGCCTGCCGAGCCGGTGATGAGCAGCGGCTTGCGTCCCCATTTCTCCACGGTGAACACGGCAACGAGCGTGAAGAGTATGTTTACGACACCCATTACTATTGTGTTGACCATCGGGTTTGTCATGCCCATGTCGCTGAATATGCGCGGTGCATAGTAGAGTACGGCATTGATGCCGACAGCCTGCTGGAATACGCTGAGCATTATTCCGATGAATATCACGAGCCAGCCGTATGTGAAGATATGTTCCGTTTTCTCCGTTATGGTGTTCTTTATATCCTCGAGAATGTCATGTCCTTCCGCCTTGCCGTTTATCTTCTGGAGTATGGCGAGTGCCTTGTCGTCACGGTTTATCATCACAAGATAGCGCGGTGTCTCGGGCACGAAGCATATCAGCAGGGCGAATAGTCCGGCAGGAACAGCCTCGCTTCCGAACATGTAGCGCCAGCCCGTGGATATTGTCCATGCGGCCTCGTCGGCGTTTAGAATGCGCATTGCCTCGATGACGGGATTGACATTGTTGCCGAGGATGACAAAGTTCACGAAGTATACCACCAGCTGACCGAAGATAATGGCAAACTGGTTCCACGACACAAGGGTTCCGCGGATGTCCGACGGGGCAACTTCGGCGATGTACATGGGGCATATCGCCGATGCCAGACCAACGCCCACGCCGCCTATTACGCGGTAAATGTTGAACGCAACGAGAAGGTTGAGCGTCGGAACGCCATGTTCGAAGAAAAGAAACTCGGGTGTCATGCTGCCGAGAGCGGACACGAAAAACATCAGTCCGGCAAAGATCAGCGACCTTTTGCGTCCCCATCTCGAGGCAAGAAAGCCCGAGATGCCGCTACCGATGATACATCCTATAAGGGCGCTTGCACAAGTAAAGCCGTGCCAGGCGTCGGTATAGGCAAAGTCGGAAGCGCCGAGGAAAAATGCCTGAAGACCTTTTTCGGCACCGGAAATCACTGCTGTGTCGTAGCCGAAGAGCAGTCCGCCCAATACGGCAACCATTACGATAGAAATAAGGTAAGCCTTGCTACCTGTCTGATTTTTACTCATTGTTATTATAGATTATTGATTTATTTCCTTGTCCTTTAATACGTTTATGCCCGTTGTTTCCCCAATATTTATTGACGTTTCGGTAAGAAAGACAGATATTTTTAGTAAATTTGCAACCGTATGTGCACATATACATTGAAAATATGAAGGCATACGGCGACAATGAGAACACAGTATACGGGCGATGAATTTCAGTGAGGTAATAGGGCAGGACGAAGTAAGGCAGAGGCTCGTGCAAATGGTGCGCGAGGATCGTGTGCCTCATGCCATGATGTTTTGCGGACCTCACGGCTGCGGCAAAATGGCAGTGGCAATGGCGTTCGCGTCGTATCTTCTTGGCGAAGGACGACAGCCCGAAGACGGTACCGAGATGCTTCCCGAGTCGGCGAGGCACAATGTTGAGGCTATGCTCGCAAAGTGGTCGCATCCCGACCTGCACTTCTCTTATCCCGTTATACGTCCTGCCGGTACCGCATCGGAACATAAGATGACGAGCGACGACTTCGGAAAAGAATGGAAAACGATGCTTGCCGAAGGACCGTATTTTACCATCGACAAATGGCTCGGGGCGATGAATGCCGCCAACCAGCAGGCACAGATTGGGGTGGGAGAGAGCGACAGCATTATCAGGAAACTCAGTCTTAAGTCGAGTCAGGGCGGTTATAAGATATGTATAATATGGCTGCCCGAGCGCATGAACGGTGAGTGTGCCAACAAACTCCTCAAGATATTGGAGGAGCCGCCGCATCGTACGGTGTTCATGATGGTGTGTGAGGAACCGGGAAAACTGCTCGAGACCATACGTAGCCGTACGCAGCGCATAGACATAAAGCGCATAGCCGTGGAAGACATTGCCCGCTCACTGGTGGAACGCAGACTGGTAGACGAGGATACGGCGGTGCGTATAGCCCGTGTTGCCGACGGCAGTTGGATAAAGGCAGTTGAAGAACTTGACACCGGAAACGAGAACCGAACGTTCCTTGACATGTTCATAATGCTGATGAGACTGGCATATAAGCGCGACATAAAGAGCCTTAAGAAATGGAGCGAGGCGGTCTCCGGATATGGCAGGGAGAAGCAGAAGCGCATGCTGGCATACTTTCTGAGACTGGTAAGAGAGAACTTCATGTATAACTTCCGTAATCCCGAACTGGTGTACATGACACGTGACGAGGAGGACTTTGCACGCAATTTCGCACGGTTTATAAACGAGGCAAATGTTATGGAACTGTCGGAACTGTTCGGAAGGGCTATTCGCGACATCGGTCAGAATGCCAATTCCAAGATAGTTTTCTTCGATATTGCACTTAACACCATCGTAATGTTGGTGCAGGGAAGCCGTCAGTGACGTCGTTGCGGTGATTTTTTTACATATATATATAATGTGTCGACGCCAAAGAGCGTATTTGTCAGCATGGTTTGACATTGATGGCATATAAACAAAAAGGATAAAATGGATTTCAAGAACTTGAAATATGTCGTTGGAGACGGGTGCAGCCGTGGGCTGTGCCGGCGCGGATGCGGACGTCAGGACAAGCAGCTCAACACTTACGACTGGCTTGCCGACGTGCCGGGAAACGCAGAAACAACCGATCTTGTAGAGGTTCAGTTCAAGAACACGCGTAAGGGTTACTATTGCAACGTGAACCGTCTGGATTTGAAAAAGGGTGATATCGTTGCCGTTGAGGCAAGTCCGGGGCACGACATCGGTGTGGTTACACTTACCGGAAAACTTGTGCCTTTGCAAGTGAAGAAGGCTAACCTGAAGTCGGCGGACGACATAAAGCGTATATACCGTATTGCCAAGCAGGTGGATATGGATAAGTATTACGAGGCGAAGAGCCGTGAGCACGACACCATGATACGCAGCCGCCAGATAGCCAAAGACCTTGACTTGAAGATGAAGATTGGCGACGTGGAGTATCAGGGAGACGGAAACAAGGCCATATTCTACTACATCGCCGATGAGCGTGTGGACTTCCGCCAACTCATAAAGGTTCTTGCCGAGGCGTTCCACGTGCGTATAGAGATGAAGCAGATAGGTGCGAGACAGGAGGCGGGACGTATCGGAGGAACGGGACCGTGCGGTCGGGAGTTGTGCTGTGCGACGTGGGTGAAGAACTTTGTGTCGGTAAGTACGGGTGCTGCACGCTTCCAGGACATCTCGCTCAATCCTCAGAAACTTGCCGGAATGTGTGCCAAGCTGAAGTGTTGTCTTAACTATGAGGTGGACAATTATATCGAGGCGGGACGCAAACTGCCGCCAAAGGATGTGATATTGCAGACTCTTGACAGTGACTACTACTTGTTCAAGAGCGACATTCTTGCCAATATGGTTACTTATTCCACCGACAAGCGTATGGGCGCCAACCTTGAAACGATAAGCGGAAGCCGTGCCTTGGAGGTTATGGAGATGAACAAGCGTGGGGAGAAGCCTGAGTCGTTGCAGGCAGACGGCAGTCAGACGGAACAGGAGAAGCCTATAGACCTTCTTGCCAATGAGAGCATAACGCGCTTTGACAAGAATAAAAAGAAGAAGAAAACGAAGAGCCGCGGCGGTCGTCCGCAGTCTTCGGCACCGCGTCAGAAACAGGTAGGCGAATATCAGAAGCAACATGGCGAGCACCCGAAGAGGGAGCACGGTCATAGAAAGCATGACAAAAACAAACCTGAATGACGGTCGGACTGAACAAACTATTGGTGAAGGCTGTTGTCATCGTGTCGTTTGCTGCGATGACGGCATGCACCGCCGGCACGGTATATTATGATTACAGACATACCGTGCAGACCGGTTGGGATAAGGGCGACACGCTTGTTTTCTCTGTTCCGCGTGTCGCCACAGCCGGAAAATACCGTGAAGTGGTATGTATGCGCACCACCGGCGCATTTCCCTTTACCGGCGTTACCCTTGTCGTTGAACAGCAGAGCGTTCCACGTAACATTGTCCGGTCTGATGTGTTGAAGTGTACGCTGACGGACGAGAAAGGTAATGTTAATGGTAAAGGGGTGAGTTTATATCAGTATGAGTTTGATTTATGTGATATAGACTTGAACGGTGGCGACTCTCTGAACATACGTATAAGGCATGATATGAAGCGCGAAGTGTTGTCTGGGATATCCGATATAGGGGTGAAGATAGTGAAGTGTGACTGACTATTTTCGTGCCATGTTGCGCGCAGCATCTATCCTTAGGAAAACGAACAGAAGAATTGTAAAGCCCCATAGCGATGAACCGCCATAGCTGAAGAAGGGCAGTGGAATGCCTATTACAGGCGTAAGTCCGAGCACCATGCCCACGTTTATGAACAGGTGGAAAAGGAAAATGCTAAGCACGCAGTAACCGTAGATACGCCCGAACTTGAACGGTTGTCGTTCAGCCAATTTGATGAGACGCAGTATCAGAGCCAGGAACATGCTCAGAACGAATGCACATCCGAGGAAACCTTCTTCTTCGCCGACGGTACAGAAGATAAAGTCTGTGTCCTGTTCCGGTACGAATTTAAGTTTTGTCTGCGTTCCGTTGCGAAATCCCTTGCCTTTCAGTCCGCCCGAACCAATGGCAATTTCACTCTGATGTACGTTGTATCCGGCTCCTTTCAGATCGTCCTGTAGTCCTAAAAGCACGTTGATACGTGTGCGCTGATGAGACTGCATCTTGCTGAGTATTAAGTCAGCGGAATAGAAAAAGCCTATTGAACCGATGACAAACAGTGAGATGTAGAGATAGTTTCTGATGCGTGTGCTCAACGCACGGTATGCCAGTCGGCATGCAATAGCCACCGTTGTTATTATCTGAATGATTACAATGTCGAACGGAACGACATATTTGGATAAGAGAAATGCCGCCATTGTGATGCCGACGGATAGCAGTATGATGTTCCATGCCTGTTTCCTGTTCTTGCAATATATATATACCATACCTGCCGAGAACAGCTGGATGAGAGACATCACGGCAAATTTTCCCACTGATGCAGGCGTTTCTAACAGTGGCACATCTGCATATCTAACACCCACAACAAAATATATCACCATGGCAACGCCGGTGAACAACACGCTTCCCGGCATGCCTTCGCGGTAGAGCATCAGGAAGAATGACAGGTAAACCAGTGCCGACCCTGTCTCGTTCTGGGCGATGATGAATAGCATGGGGGCAAAGATTATGCTGCATGCGATAAGGAAATCCTTGCGGCGATGTATGTTGAAATCGTATGCACTCATAAGTTTGGCTATTGCAAGGGCTGTGGCAAACTTTGCAAACTCTGCCGGCTGCAGGCGCAACGATCCCAATACGAGCCACGACCGCGAACCTTTTATGCTGTGCGGATTGAATATGGTGGCAAACAGCAGCAGCAGCAATGCGGCATATATGATGTATGCAAACGTGTCGTAGAAGCGGTTGTCGAGCATCAGAAGTACAAAACCGAGTCCTATCGAGGTGACAATCCACACAATCTGCATGCCAGAACGTGTGCTCAGACTGAAAATATCAGGCTCTCCGAAGTCGTAGCTTGCCCCGCATACGCTTATCCATCCGAAAGCCAGAAGGGATATGTATATGCCCACGGTCCACCAGTCGAGCGACCGCAGCACACCGAATTGTCTATCTGTTCCTTGCTCCATACGTTATATGTCTGTTCTGGAAAGCCGTTGCTTTGGTCTCGGACTCGGGCGAGAGCTTTCCGTTTATATACTGTTCCATCATCAGTGCGCCTATAGGAACACCGAATTCGGCACCATAACCGCCGTTTTCCACATATACGGATACGGCTATTCGCGGATTGTCTTTCGGTGCGAAGCCCATGAAGATAGAATGGTCTTGTCCGCGGTTCTGTGCAGTTCCCGTCTTTCCGCACACCTCATAGTCGCTTCGGTTGGCGGCATGGCAGGTTCCGTTTGTCACCGCTCCGCGCATGCCCGCCACCACATATTCGTATGCTTTCTTGCTTGCCTTTGTGTAATGGCGCTCTGTAAACTTTCTGTCGAGCGGCATGTCTTTCACCTTTTTTACCACATGTGGGGTGTAGAAATATCCTCTGTTGGCTATCGTAGCGCCGAGATTGGCTATTTGAAGAGGGGTAAGGTTAACCTCACCCTGTCCTATAGAGATGCTTATAATTGTCATTCCGTTCCACGAGCCTCTGTAGGCGTTGTCGTAATATTCGGCATTCGGTATCAGTCCGCGCTTCTCTCCGGGAAGGTCTATGCCCAATTTGTAACCGAAACCCATGCTCACCATGTAGTCGCGCCACGTGTTCATGGCTTCCTGTACGCTTTTGTATTTCTTCCTGTTGCCCATCATATAGTACAGTCCCCAGCAGAAATAGCCGTTGCACGAGGTTGTTATTGCCGGCACAAGACTTATCGGCGAGGCATGTCCGTGACACCCCACGCGCAGTCCCTTGTGATAGAAACCGTGACTGCACGGGAATGTTGTACCCGGCGTTATCACCCCCTCCGTGAGAAAAGTCAGTCCTTGTGATGTCTTAAATGTGGACCCCGGAGGATATTGTCCCATGATAGAGCGGTTCAGCAAAGGCTTCCATGGGTCCATGGCAAGTGCCGAATGAACCTTGCCGCGGTTGCGTCCGGTCATTGTACGCGGGTCGAATGTCGGCGAAGACACCATGCAAAGTACCTCTCCTGTCGACGGCTCTATTGCCACAATGCTGCCTATTTTCCCCTGCATGAGCCTTTCTCCCAGTGCCTGCAGGTTGATGTCGATGCTCAATGTGAGGTCTTTTCCCGCCACAGGACTGCGGTCGAGCGCACCGTTCTGATAGCTCCCCTGTATGCGACCGTGTGCATCGCGCAGGAATATCTGCACGCCTTTCTCTCCTCTCAACTCTTTTTCATACGAGCGTTCCACTCCCTGCTTGCCTATATAGTCGCCAGGCATGTAGAACTCGTCGTCCTCTATGTCCTGTCTTGACACTTCCGCAACGTCGCCGAGGATATGCGCCGCGTTGGGATAAGTATATCTTCTCACACTTCTTCTCTGCACATAGAAGCCCGGAAAACGGTACATCTTTTCCTGGAATATGCTGAATTCTTCGTCTGTAAGCTGGCTCATGAACAGTTGTTGCGTAAACTGCGAATAACCGGGATTCTTGTTCCGGTCTTTTATATCGTTCATGCGCTTTATGAAGTACTCTTTTGTTATGCCGAGAGTGTTGCAGAACTCCGTGGTGTCGAGTCTGTTCTTTGCCTCTTTCATCACCACCATTATGTCGTAGGAATGCTGGTTGTAGACAAGCAGTCGACCGTTGCGGTCGGTTATGACACCGCGTGCCGGGAATTCGACTTTCTTAAGAAATGCGTTACTGTCGGCGTTTTTCTTATAGTCGTCACTCATTATCTGGAGTGTGAACAGGCGTATAAGATATATGATGACGATAAGCACCGCCACCCCTCCGATAACGTATTGTCTGTATTCAAACTCGTAGTTCTTGTTCATACACTGTTGTATATGCTGTAAATATGCCGCTGTCAGTCTTTCCGCAGATTTTCTATGGCAAGAATCATTACCGTTGTCAGTGCGGTGCTTCCCGCTATGTCGAGCAGCCATTGCTGCCAGTTGAAGAAGCTGAATGTCTCAAGTGTGAAAAAAGCCGTGGTGTATACGAAAACGGTAATTAGTGTGTAATAGAAGTACCGCGACAGCCCCAATGTACTTATGGTGGGAAATATGTTGTCCTGTGTGTCGCGTTGTATGAACAGATTTAGTACATACGGCTGTATTACAGCTGTCAGTGTCATTGCCGCCGCAGACACTCCCGGAGTGTTGGAGAATATATCTATGCACAGTCCGAGGGCAAAGCACCACAACTGTATTCCCCATTTGGGATAGTTGCGGTTGAACATAAGCACAAAATAAACGTTGAGCAGAGGTATCATGCTGTTCCATAAATGTATATGGTTCAGCACAAGTACCTGTGCAAGACACAGTACTATAAAGACTATTATGCGTACCAATATGTTCATGCCGGTTTTACTTTCTTTGGTTTTCCTTTGATTTTAGCGAGTCCTGCGCCGCCCTCATCATCTCGATACGCTCTTCCATGGCGCTGTTGTCGATTATGCACACGTCTCTCAAGTTTCCGAAATCGGTGGTCAACTTAATCTGGGCGCGATATGACAGCCCGTCCTTTGAGTTGTATACATGGAGAATTTGACCTACGATTATTCCTGGTGGGAATATTGATGAATATCCGCTTGTCTCCACAATGTCGCCAAGTCTGAATTTAGCATGCCGCGGAATGTCGTTTACGTATGCAAGGTCTTTTGCTCCTCCGTTCCAATGAAGGTAGCCGAAATATCCACGCTTGCGTATCGTCACGCTGATGTTCGATCTGGGATTGAGCACAGGAATTACTACAGAGTAGTGTCGTGATGCCATATACACCACGCCAACCACACCGTTGCCGCATGCCACGCCCATGTCCGGGCGCACACCGTCGTCGGTGCCCTTGTCGAGAGTAATGAGATTGTTGCTGTTGTTTGTGGAGTTGGTAATTACCTTGGCAGGTATCAGCTTGTATGCACCCAGCAGTTGCATCTGACTGCGTTGCAAACGGTTGGCGCCTTTTTTCTCAGTCGATGCCATATATTCCGACATCATCTTTACCTTTTGTTCCAGATACAGGTTGCGTTCCGTGAGCTGTCTGTTGGTCTTTGTCAGGCTGAAATAATGTTCTATAGCCGAGTTCCATTCATATACCTTGCCCGCCACGGCGTTTGCCGACGAGAAGTATACACTGCCCTGATAGCTGTTATATCTGAACAGCAGTACAGCACATATAATCTCCAGAAACGCGAAAAGAAACCAGTGATGATATTTTGCAAAAAATGCTATCAGGTTACGCATGTTTGTCGCAATATAGTCTGTATACCGTTATTAACGGTTCATGACCTGTTGTCAGTGCTGCCGATATGGCATAATTGCCGGACAATAAGTCATGAACCGTATGGAATAATGGCGTTATCTCATAAGGAATGAGAAACGGTCTACGTTCTTAAGGGCAATTCCCGTTCCCTTGGCAACGCTGTGTAACGGGTCTTCCGCTACGTGGAACTGTATCTTTATCTTGTCCGTAAGACGCTTGTCGAGACCGCGCAGCAATGCGCCTCCGCCTGTAAGATAGATACCGTTCTTAACAATGTCGGCATAAAGTTCGGGCGGTGTGTTCTCGAGAGCGGACAATACGGCGTTTTCTATCTTCACGATTGTCTTGTCCAGACAGTGGGCAATCTCCTGATAGCATACCGGAATTTCCAGCGGAAGCGCCGTTATGCGGTTCGGACCGTGTATGGTGTAGTCTTCCGGAGCATCCTCGCCGAGGTCGGTAAGCGCCGAACCTACATGTATCTTTATACGCTCTGCCATGCGCTCGCTCACTTTCACATTGTGCTGGCGGCTCATGTAGTCCTGTATTTCTGCCGTCAGGTCGTCGCCGGCGGTGCGTATGGAGTTGTTCGATACGATGCCTCCGAGTGATATTACGGCAATCTCGGTGCTTCCGCCACCTATGTCCACAATCATGTTTCCTTCAGGAGCCTCTACGTCAATGCCTATACCTATGGCTGCTGCCATAGGTTCGAATATCAGGTAGACGTCGCGTCCGCCGGCATGTTCGGCAGAATCGCGTACGGCACGCAGCTCTACTTCGGTCGAACCCGACGGCACGCCTATCACCATACGCAGCGACGGTGAGAAAAGACGGCTGCCCGTATGAACCATTTTTATTAGTCCGCGCATCATTTGTTCGCATGCGCTGAAGTCAGCTATGACACCGTCGCGCAGCGGACGCACCGTGCGTATGTTGTCATGTGCCTTCTCATACATCATCTTTGCCTTCTCTCCCACGGCAATCATCTTGTTTGTACTGCGGTCGAGGGCTACTACCGACGGCTCGTCGACAACAATCTTGTCATCGCTGATAATGATTGTGTTTGCCGTACCGAGGTCCATTGCAATTTCTTGTATAAAAGAAAAAAATCCCATTTGTTTTTTATAAATGAAGAATGAAGAATGAAGAATGAAGAATATCATTGCCGTGCGGCTTGATACTCAGGATTTCTTCCGCTGCATTCCGTTAATCGTTTTTTTGTTTAAAATCCCTGTCTTTATATTGAAGAAGAGAACGCAGAAAGAAAAATGTAGCCCCGCAGATGTTGTTCATGCGGAACATTCTTCATTCTTCATTCTTCATTCTTCATTTATCAAACCAGCCGTGTATAGCCGTGTCATAATGACTGCTCACACCAAAAGCGCGTGTTGCGAACATACGGCGGTCTTCGATGTCTGTCTCAGCACCTTTCTTGTTCAGAATGTCAAGCAGTATGCCGTATTCTGCTTTGCTCGGTACGATGACAACGTCTTTGAAGTTCTTTGCTCCGGCACGTATCAGTGATATTCCGCCTATGTCGATTTTCTCTATAATGTCGGCATCGCTTGCTCCGCTTGCCACTGTGTCTTCGAAGGGGTAGAGGTCTACAATCACGAGATCTATTTCCGGTATCTCGTACTGTCTCATCTGCTCGCGGTCGCCCTCATTTTCGCGGCGTGCGAGTATGCCTCCGAACACTTTCGGGTGTAGTGTCTTTACGCGTCCGCCTAATATCGAGGGATATGTCGTTACGTCTTCAACTGCCTGACACTCATAGCCAAGCGACTCTATGAACTTCTGTGTGCCTCCTGTCGAGAGGAATTTTACACCTTCTGCGTTAAGCTTGGCAAGCAACTCATCCAAACCGTCTTTGTGAAAAACCGACACAAGTGCCGTCTTTATCTTCTTTGTTTCAGCCATATTGTTTAATGTACATTATATATAATTGGAATGCAAAGTTACGAAAAAGCCATGATTATAATATATTTTTTATATAAAAGTTTGACCCTCTGTTCGAAAAAGTTGTGTTTACGAATATTTCCCGTATTTTATGAACTGCGTATCAGCGATTTCAAGCAAGTTCGGGCTGCAGTTGTTTTGCTCAGTTCCTGTTTTATTATTACGCGAGTTCGGGATAAAAACATATTGTTCAAGAAGCCTGTTTCATGCTTACATTTTGATAAAACCGCACCTCCTGTATTTGCGATATTTCAAAATAAAATTCTTTTGTGTGTAAATAATCGCGAAAATGCGCGTGCAACTGTAAGTTGTTGTTATGTTGTCCTTTTTCGTATGTGGGCAAAATTTTGTAATTTTGTCCGCGCTGTAATATGTTACAACGCTGCAAAGTTCGCAATTTCTTGCGACATGACCAAACAAAATCGTAATAAATTACGGTTTAACTCAAA